>Ga0315899_10000559_pt1 | contig 44630 bp, 38 predicted proteins | sample LakEriMetagenome_2_FD_203518 | JGI IMG/M metagenome (GOLD analysis project Ga0315899, IMG submission 203518) | Freshwater fungal communities from buoy surface, Lake Erie, Ohio, United States - Buoy 4 MA112 | ecosystem: Environmental > Aquatic > Freshwater > Lake | place: USA: Lake Erie, Ohio...
TCTACGGCCCCTTCCGCAGCCGCGTCAGCGACCGCCCAGTGCGGTCTCGATGTCCTTGGCGATCGACTCCGGTGTGGTCGTGGGCGCATACCGGGCAATCACCTGCCCGTCTCGACCGATCAGGAACTTGGTGAAGTTCCATTTCACCGCGGTGGTCCCCAGCACCCCAGGCTCCGCTTCGCGCATCCATCGCCAGAGCGGGTCGGCCCCGTCGCCATTCACCTCGAGCTTGGCCGACATGGGGAACGTCACGTCGTAGCGGCTGCTGCAGAAGGCGCCAATCTCCGCCTCGGTGCCCGGTTCCTGATGCCCGAACTGGTCGCACGGGCACCCAATGACCGTGAGGCCGCGCGCCTTGTAGCTGCGCCAGAGCTGCTCCAGTCCGGCATACTGCGGCGTGAAGCCGCACATGCTGGCCACATTCACCACCAACACCACGCGATCCTGGTAGGCGCTGAGGGGCAGTGGGGCGCCGTCGAGCGACACGAGCGAGAAGTCGGAGAGCTGGGGCATGGCGAACCGGAACGGGCAGACGGGTCAGGGAGCGAACACAGGACGAGCGGGAATCTGGCGACCCTCGGCGTGCGGCGGCACTGGCGTGCGGCTCACCCCGGGGCGGCCGGCGACCCGACCGTCAGGTGAAACGCGCTCTCGGCCACGGCCTTGCCATTGACCTGCACGACCACACGGTGCTCCCCCGCGTGGTACCGACGCGTCGTGATCGGCCGCACCGGGTGGCGTTTGCGCAGCGTGAGTGACTGCCCCGCGTCCAGCCGGGTCTCCCATCCCTTGAACACCTTGGCCGACGTCTGTCCGTTGGCCTTTACATGGTGCACAACGTAGTCCACGGTCAGCGCCTGCGGCTCCCCGGCCTGCGACCGCAACGTGATCGTGAGCGCCACGTCGTCGCCGAGCGCGATATGGGACGGCGCAAGCGCGAGCGTGGCGGTTCCGTGCAGAGGCTCGGCTCGTCCCCACAGCGTGAGCACCGGCGGATACCCCTGCTTCACCAGCGTCCGACTCGCGTGGCGCAACAGGGCACGCCGGTGGGGGGACGCGTCGGGGAGATGTCGTTCGAGCCACGCGGCCACCACCACCGGATGATCCTTCGCGATGTCATTGAGATGATTCGCGACGCTGCGACGCACGTACGCGCTGGTGTCGTCCTGCAGCGCCGCAAGCAGCGGCAACGAGGGAGACGGGTCGGCGATCAGCCCGCGCAGCTGCAGCCCCCACGGCAGCCGTGGCCGCGTTCCTTCGCTGACCAGCCGGCGCACGTGCTCACTGTCGTCGTGCACCCACTGCCGCAGGGTGTCGAAGACGAGGGCGGGGTGCTGTGCGATCAGGGGGCGAATGGCGAATTCGGCCGTGAACCGCTGCGTCATTTCCCGCAGGCAGGAGAGCGCTCGCACCGGCTGGGCCATGCCCCGCCGGGCCACGAACTCCCCGGCGCCCCACAGGAACCACCCATCCAGCCCCCCGGTCCCGGGAGGCGCGTTGAGCGGCCGCAACGCCCGTTCGAGATGCGCCGCCGCGTCCTCGAAGTCGGCGGCGAGATGCCGCTCGAGCGCGTCCGCCACGCACATGGCGCGGGCCTTGAGCTCGAGCGCCGCCAGGTGCGGCACCACGGCCGCGCAGAACGCGTCGCCGTCGAAGCCAGGGTCATGCCGTGCCAGGTGACCGGCGGCACGGGTCACGACCTCCGGATTGATGAAGGTCTTGAACGGTTCAGCCATGGGTGGTGTAGTTTATCGCGCTCGGTTCCACCTCGTTGCCTCGCACCCACCCCGCGCATGCGCCACTCGTTCCCCGTCCTCGCAGCGGCCGCCCTGCTCGCGGCCGCCCCCGGCAGCGCCCTGCCACTGGTCCACCTGCAGGCACAAGGGGCACGGGCAGCGGCCCCCGCCGGTGCGCGAACCGGCACCGGTGGCAGCGGCGCCAGGGGGTCCGCCACCAAGCCGGCGGAGGGCGTGAGCGGCAGCTATGCGGGGACCGCCACGGTCCAACTCGGCGACAGCACGATTGTCGTTCCCGTGACCTACCAGTTCACCGGCACCGCCCCCGCCATTACCGGCACGGCCATGGTGCCTGGCCAAGGCACCGGCGCGATCAGCAACGTGGTGCGCCAGGGAGCCACGCTGCGCTTCCGGGTCACGGCGGGTGAGGGGAAGCTGCTCGAGCACAGCGGCACCATTGCCGCCAACGGGTCCATCGAGGGGTTCGTCAACCTCGATGGGCAGCCAGTGGCGAAGTTCCGCATCGCGCCGGGCGCGCTTCCGGCGAAACCCGCCGCCACCCCGCCAGCCTCAGGCAAGTCCAAGGGTCGCCTCGAGCCGCAGCCATAGGGCACAGGCCACCAGCCCCGGGGGCCCTCGTCAGCGGGTGCTGACCGGCTCGTCGATCTTGAGCGCCTGAAAGGCCGCGTTGGAGACCAGGCAGTACGCCGTGAAGAAGTAGAACCCGGGCCCCGCGACCGCCGACAGATTGGCGGTCCCCTTGGCCACCAGCAGGGCGATGAGCATGCCCACGGCGAACACGTCGGCCATGGACCACTTGCTGATCGCCTGCACCACGCGGGAAAGGCGGTACGCGGACGGGGTGGACCGCCACGCGAAGATGGGTACCAGCAGGGCGGCCTTCGTGAGCGGGACGAGGACGCTGAAGAGCAGAATGAGTCCCGCGACGAAGTCGTTGCCCGATTCGTGCAGGCTGCGAATGGCGCCGAGCACGCTGCGCGTTTCGTTGGTGAGCTCCCGCTCCGTGCCGAACAGCTCGATGGTGGCGCGAATCGTGAGCACCGGTTCCACCAGTCCGGGCCACAGCAGGGCCAGCGACAGCAGCGACAGCGCCACGGCAAGCAGGTTCCGTTTGGACATGGCACAAGGCTAGCGCACCGGCCGCGGCTTGAACACCCGCGCGTGACGAACGCCCCGGACGGCCGTACCTTGCGGGGATGTGTCGCGTCCCGTTCAGCACTCGCTCGCTGTTGCTTGCCCTTGTGGTGGGCAGCCTGTCCCTGACGCATGCCGCGCGTGCGCAGACCCCGACCGTTCCCGAGCCCACGGAAGAGGGGCGCAAGCGACTCGTGGCGCGGCGCACCACGGGGCGGCTCACCATCGACGGGCGACTCGACGAGGCAGACTGGCGGCGCGCCCCTGTGGGGGGCGATTTCGTCCAGGCACGTCCCGACTTTCTCCCCACCACGCGCTATCCCAGCGAAGTGCGGGTGCTGTACGACGACGAGAATCTCTACGTGGGCGCGTTCAACCGCGACAGTGCGGGACTCTCGTCGCTGCGCATGCCCGACCTGCGACGCGACTTCGAACCCCCCGAAAACGACGTCTTCGGCATCACCATCGGCCCGCTGGGCGATCGCCGCACCGTGCTGCAGTTCTCCACCACGCCGCTCGGTTCACAGGCCGATGTCCAGGCCTTCGACGGCGGCGACGCGTTCAACTTCAATTGGGACGCACTGTGGCGCGTGCGCACCACGCGCAGCGACAGCGGCTGGGTGGCCGAGTTCTCCATTCCGTGGCGCTCGCTGCGGTACGCCCCCGGCCTCACGACCTGGGACATCAACTTCGTCCGCAACACGCGCCGCGTGGCGCAGTGGAGTGCCTGGATGCCGTACCCGCGGCAGCTGTCGTCGTGGCGCATCACGTACGGCGGCGCCCTCGACTCCATTCAGCCACCGCCCCCGCGCACCAACGTGCGCGTGCGGCCATATGTGCTGGGCACGCGCGTCACCGATCGCACGGCGCGGGCCTTCAACGGCCAGACCGGCGATGTGGGTGGCGAGATCATCTGGGCCCCCACGGCCAACAGCCTGCTGGAAGCCACCGTCAACACCGACTTCGCGCAGGCCGATGTGGACCGCCAGGTGGTGAATCTCACCCGCTTCAATGTCTTTCTCCCCGAACGCCGGCAGTTCTTCCTCGAGAACGCCGATCTGCTGAACGCGGGAGGCCTGGGCGCCGGCACCATCGGTGGCATCGGTGGCGTGTCCGGTCGCTACTTCGTGCAACCCTTCTTCACGCGACGCATCGGCCTGGGGGAGGACGGCACCCCGCAGCCCATTGATGCCGGGGTGCGCTACGCCTACCGCACCGGGAAGACGACGGCCGGCGCCCTGGCCATGCGGCAGGCGGCCCTGGGCTCACAGGGCGCGGCCACCTTCGGGGTGATGCGTGGCAGCCGCTTCTTCGGCCGCGCCACGCGCATCGGGGCCACGGCAGCGCTGCGCGATGGGGACGCCCTCGAGGCGGATCTCGACGTGGTATCGCGACGCAACGTGGTCGTGGCCATGGATGCGCTCACGCGCATCGGGGAACTCGTGCAGTTCACGGGCATGGTGTCGGCGTCGAACGAAAATGGGCGCACGGGGTTTGCGGGAACGTACGGCATCACCCGCAACACCAACACCAGTCTTGCCGGCATTCTTGGTGCCGTGGTCACCCGCGACTACAACCCGCAGATGGGTTTCGTCTCGCGCCCCGACGTGGTCATGACCAATCCGTTTGCCACCTGGACGATGCAGCCGGCGTGGCTCCCCTCGCGGGTGGTGTGGCTGCGGCATGGCCCCAATGGCATCGCCTTCAACGACCCGCAATCGGGCGCGCTGCAGGAGTCCAATCTCACCTACTCGGGTGAAGTGCTCTTTCGCAACGGCGCCACGATCACGCCATCCATCGAGCACAACATGCAGCGCCCCACGGTGGCGGTGCCGCTCTTTCCCAACGTGCAGATCGCTCCCGGATCGTACGGCTACCTGCGCGCGGGGCTCAGCGCGCGCAGCGACCAGAGCGCCCCCTTGGCCGCCACGCTCACGGCATCAACGGGCGCCTTCTTCGATGGCGCGCTCAACCGCGTTGAAGTGGTGGGCCGCTGGTCTCCCAACCCGTACGTCTCGCTGCGCGGCAGTTACGAGATCAACCGGTTGCGCAGCCTCGGCACGCGGGACTCGTCGTTCACCACGCACCTCGCAGGACCGGAGCTGCGCGTGTTCCTCAATCCGCGCGTGCAGTGGAGTGCGTTCTACCAGTACAACACGGCCGCCGAGCGCGCGTCGCTCAACGCCCGCTTCAGCTGGGAGTTTCTCCCGCTCTCGTTCCTGTACGTGGTCTACAACGACCGGCAGGCCGTGCAGGGTGGCAATACCCCCCTGGCGCGCTCCCTCATCGTGAAGCTGTCGTGGCTGGGACAGCTCTGACCTGCGCGGTGGCGCTGCCCATCGCTCCCCTTTCCCCGTCTCCGTTCGCCCTCATGCCCCGCTCCCTGTCGCGTTTCCTGTTCGTCGCCACGCTGGTGGCGTGGCCGCACGCCGCCCGCGCGCAGCGGAATGCGCGTGCGACACCCGCCTCGACACCGTCCGCCGCCGTCTCCGCCGCGCTTGACACCACCGCCCTCAAGGGACTCAAGGTGCGCATGCTCGGGCCGTTCCGCGGTGGCCGTTCGACCGCCGTGTCGGGTGTGCCCGGCCAGCCGCATGCCTTCTTCATGGGCAGCACGGGCGGCGGGCTCTGGCACACCGACGACGCGGGCGCCACCTGGCGCAACGTCTCCGACGGATTCTTCGGCGGCGCCATTGGTAGCGTGGCGGTCGCGCCGGGTGATCCGAACGTGGTGTACGTGGGCGAGGGGTCGGTGGACGTGCGCGGCAACACTTCCATGGGCCGAGGGGCATGGCGCTCCACCGACGGCGGCCGCAATTGGCAGCCCATTGGTCTGCGGAACGCCGGCCAGATCGGCCGCCTCCAGGTGCACCCGCAGAATGCCGATGTGGCGTATGCCGCCGTCCTCGGCCGACCGTTCGGCCGCAATGCCGAGCGCGGGATCTTCCGCACGAAGGATGGGGGCCGCTCGTGGGAGAAGGTGCTGTACCTCAACGACTCCACCGGCGCCGTCGACCTCGCAATGAACCCGCGCAACCCCCGCATTCTCTATGCGGCCATGTGGCGCGCCGAGCGCAAGCCGTGGACGATGATCTCCGGCTCGAACGAGGGCGGGATCTGGCGTTCCACGGATGGTGGCGACAGCTGGAAGAAGCTCAGCGGGGGACTCCCCACGGGACTCACCGGCAAGATCGGTCTCACGGTGTCGCCGGCAAACCCGCAACGGCTGTGGGCCATCATCGAGGCCGAACCGCAGGGCGGCGTGTATCGCAGCGATGACGGCGGCGACAGCTGGACGCGCACGAACAGCGAGAACAAGCTGCGCCAGCGCGCCTGGTACTACACGCACGTGCGCGCGGACCCGATGGAGGAGAACGTCGTGTACGCGCTCAACACGTCACTCTATCGCAGCATCGATGCCGGCGTGACCTTCACCCCCATCGATGTGCCGCACGGCGACGTGCACGACCTGTGGATCAATCCGGGCGACAAGCGCATCATGATCGTCGCCGACGACGGGGGCGCGCAGGTCTCGCTCAACCGGGGCCGCACCTGGAGCAGCTACTGGAATCAGCCGACGGCCGAGTTCTACGACGTCATCACCGACAATCGCTTCCCCTATCGGGTGTACACGGCGCAGCAGGACAACAACGCGATCAGCGTGCCCAGCTGGTCGTCGTCCAACTCGGTGCATCCGTTCGCCGACTATCGGTACGCCGCCGGATGTGAAACCGGCCCCGTGGCGCTGCACCCCGATGCACCCGACGTGATCTGGGGTGGCTGCTACGGTGGCGCCATCAACCGCTGGGACACGCGCACCGACGAGCGCCGCAACGTCATCGTGTACCCGCAGCTGCAGCTCGGGCAGGCGGCCAGGGATCTCACCTATCGCTTCCAGTGGGTGGCGCCCATTCTCGTGTCGCGTCACGACCCACAGGTGGTGTACCACGGCGCGCAGTACGTGTTGCGCACGCGGGACGCGGGCATGACGTGGGACCGGATCTCCCCCGATCTCACCACCAACACGCCGCAGCATCAGCAGGCCGCCGGCGGGCCGATCAACAACGACGTGACCGGCGTGGAGATCTTCAACACCGTGTTTGCGCTGGCCGAGGACCGGGCCGATGCGCGTACGCTGTGGGCCGGTACCGACGACGGCCGCGTGCACATCACGCGCGACGGCGGCTCGTCGTGGAACGACATCACGCCGCCCGGCATGCCGCAGTACGGGACGGTGGAGGAGATCGCCCTGTCGGCGCACCGGCCGGGGCGCGCGTACGTTGCCGTGCAGGCCTATCGCCTCGACGACTTCCGGCCGTATCTGTGGCGCACGGACGACTACGGGAGAAGCTGGACCCGCCTCACGACGGGCACGAACGGCATCCCGGCGGACTACCCGCTGCGTTCGGTGGCGGAAGACCCGAAGGTGGCCTCGCTGCTGTATGCCGGCACGGAGTACGGCCTGTTCGTTTCGTTCGATGGCGGCGGGGCATGGCAGCCCATGCCGGGGCGGCTGCCCATTACCCCCATCGCCGATCTCGAGGCGCGGCACGACGATCTCGTGATCTCCACGCAGGGACGCGCGCTGTGGATCATCGACGACCTGGCCCCGCTGCGTGAACTCTCGGCCTCCATCGTGGCGTCGGCAGCCCACCTCTTCACGCCCAGCGATTTCGTGCGCGCCCAGCGCGGTGGCGACAGTTTCGATCCGGTGCCGGAAGTGCCTGATGCCGCCGATCGCGGGGCCGCCATTCACCTCTGGCTGGGTCGCGAGGCCACGGCGCCGGTCACGCTCGACATCGTCGACGCGACACAGCGCGTCGTGCAGCGCTTTTCGTCGGATTCGGCGGCCGCGCGTGCGGCCCAGACGGCGCGGCTTCCTGTTCGCCGCGGGCTGCACCGGGTGGTGTGGGACATCACCTACCCCGGCCCGCAGCGCGTGGAAGGCGTGGTCACGTGGGGGTATCTCGGTGGCGTCAAGGCGCCACCGGGACGCTACGAAGCCGTGCTTACCGCCAATGGCGTGACGATGCGCAAGGCCTTTCAGGTGCTCCCCGACCCGCGGCTGCCGCATATCACGGCAGCCGACTACGCCGAGCAGTATCGACTCGCCAGCCAGGTGCGCGATTCCATGAACACGCTCAACACCACGCTTAGCGACCTGCGCGACGTGCAGCGGCAGCGGGAGGCGCTCATGGCTGCCGCCACGCGCGCGGGGAGCGAAGCGGCGCTCGCGGCACTCGCCGACTCACTCGCGCGCAAGCTGACCCGGCTCGAAGTGCAGCTCACGCAGGTACGGAGCAAGAGCGGCCAGGATCCGATTCGCTTTGCCGGCATGCTGGACAACCAGTGGGCGGAGCTGTACGGCAACCTCACCGGCACCAACGGCTATATCAATGGCGGCGTGGACGGGAAGCCCACACGTGGCGCCGGAGAACGGCTGCAGGAGCTCAACGCCCGCTGGGCGGTGCTGCGCGCGCAGTGGACCGAGATCCTCAACACGGACATTCCGGCACTCAACGCCGCCGCGAGTCAACTCAAGCTGGGCGCCATTGCGCTGCCCGCACGTACGATCATCCCGTAACCGGGATCACGTCACCCGCGCCGGAGATCGCGTGACAGCGAGCGGTCCCCGGCGCGGTTCATCGGTGGACGATGCGCTTGCCCAGCGGCGCCCAACTCACCTCGGCCAGCTTGAAGTGCGCGAGGCCGAAGGGAATGCCGATGATCGTGAGGCACAGGGAAACGCCGGCCACGATGTGCGCGAGCGTCAGCCAGAAGCCGGCGAAGATGATCCAGAGCACGTTGGCGAGGCCGGTACCCACGATACGCCCCTCGCCCACGACGCGCGCGTCCACGAGCGTCCGGCCGAACGGCCAGGCGGCGAATGGCGCAATGCGGAAGGCCGCGAATGCCCACGGCAGCCCCACCACGGTGATGGCGAGGGCGGCGCCCGCGAGCATCCAGCCCAGCCACGCGAGAAAGCCGCCGCAGATGAACCAGAGCAGGTTGACGAGGAAGATCATGTCACCTGTACGACGGCGCGGGCGCGACGGTTTCGCCGGTGAGGACGTGCCGGCTCAGGCCACGCGGCGTTTCTCGTGCGCGGCGCGGCTGGCCTTGAGCAGCCGGTGCACCGTGGTGCCGGTAATGAGCCGGACCCCACGCTGGAACGTGAAGTACTGGTACGCCCACTGGACCACCACACTGACGCGGTTGCGCACGCCCACCAGATACAGCACGTGCACGAACAGCCAGGTGAGCCAGGCGAAGGTGCCGCGCAGCCGGAGTCCGCCAATCACGGCAACCGCCTTGTGTCGGCCAATGGTGGCCAGGTCACCCTTGTTCAGATACCGGAACGGTTCCGCCGTCTCGCCGGCCAGGTGGCGCGCAATGTTGCGGCCAGCCAGGCTGCCCATCTGGTTGGCAGCAGGAGCGACAGCCGGCACGGGCGCGCCGTTGGCGGTGGTGGTCGCCGCCATGTCTCCCACGCAGAAGATGTGCGGGTGCCCCGGCACGCTGAGATCGGGATTGACCACCACACGGCCCGCCCGGTCCAGCGCCACACCCAGCTGACGCGCCAGCGGTGACGCCTGATTGCCGGCCCCCCAGAACACCGTGTGCGCATCGATGCGCTCGCCCCCGGCCACCACGCCATCGCTGTCGACGTGCGTGACCACGCAGCGCGTCCGTACTTCGACGCCCAGCGACTCGAGATCACGCTGCGCCTGGGCAGAGAGCTCCTCCGGGAACGCCGGCAGGATGCGTGGTCCGCCCTCCAGCAGCAGCACGCGTGCCTGACGCGGGTCGATGCGCCGGAACTCGCCCGTGAGCGCATGGTGCGTGATTTCGGGGATCATGCCGGCCAGTTCCACGCCGGTTGGCCCGCCACCCACGATGACGAAGGTGAGCAGCGCGTCGCGCTCACCCGCCGCACTCGCGCGCTCCGCAGCCTCGAAGGACAGCAGGAAACGCCGGCGCATTTCGAGGGCATCCTCGATGCTCTTGAGCCCCGGGGCATGCTGCTCCCACTCGGGGTGTCCGAAGTAGGCGTGCCGGGCCCCGGCCGCGACCACGAGGTAATCGAACGACAGCAGCACCGTACCACTGTCGAGTGACACCGTCTTGCCCTCCGGGTCAATGCGGTCGACCTCCGCCATCACCACCGTGGCGTTCTGCTGCTTGCGCAGGAGCCAGCGGATGGGCACGCTGATGTCAGCCGGATTGAGCACCGCCGTGGCCACCTGATACAACAGCGGCTGAAACAGGTGATGGTTGGTGCGGTCGAGCAGGGTGATGCGAACCGGCGCCTTGGCGAGCGCGCGCGCGGCCGAGAGGCCGGCAAAGCCGCCTCCGATGATGACGACATGGGGCCGCGGGTCGGCGCGATGCGTGCCGGTTGCCGTCAGCGAATGATGAATGCCGCGCGCGGCGCTCCCGTTGTCAGCGGCGCGGGGATCGGCGGGGCGGTTGGTGGCACGGTATGGCATGACGGCTCCGGCATGGGTACACGCCGTGAACGATCGCCGCTTGTGAAAAGTTTCACAAGATCAGCCGCCAAGAGCAGGTTTGTGATTCCCCCGCTCCGCAACCCGACGCCACAGGTACCACTCCCGCCCCGCGCTCCACCCCGACGCCGCCGCACGGTCCGCGCCCAGCACACAGTCGGCCGACTCGATCGTGGCCTCGCGAAAGTGCTCGTCCAGCTCGGCCAGCATCTCGCGCGTTTCCAGCGTCGTGGGCTTCGCCCGCAGCCGCTGCGCGATCTCGTGCCGCACCTGCAGGTCGGCCGCCAGATCGTGCGTGGCCACCTCATGGCGCGCCACATAGTCCACGATGCGCGCCCACTGCGCCACCAGGGCGGGCAAGGTGAGCCGCGTCAGATTGGTCGGCACCGTATCGGTCACGGGGCCGGCCGTCGCTCCACGCGCGTCAGGAACGCGTCGATGGCCGCCAGGTACTCGGCCGGACGTTCGCGCATGGCCGCGTGCGCGGCCCCGGGAATCACCACCAGCTGCGCATCGCGCATCGTGCGCCGGAACTCCTCCAGCGTCGACGGCCGGGCTTCATCGAACTCCCCCGCCACGAACAGCGTGGGCTGCGTAATGTCGTCGAGATCGGCGGCGCGGCTCCACTGCCGCAGGCTCCCCGTGCTCAGGAACTCGGTGGGGCCCCACATCTGGCGATAGATGGTGTCGTTGCTCGCCACCCCGGCACACCGCGGCTCGTCGGCCACCGGCAGGCGGCGGACATGGCGCGCATAAAACGAGTCGGTGGCCGCCTGATAGGCCGGCGAGTCGAGCGTGCCCTTGCGCTCTTCCTCGTCGAGGACGGTACGGATCGACACCGGCAGCTGCGCCCGCAGGGAATCCGCGTCGGCAATCCACCGCGGCGTGTCGATGAGCGGGCTGCTGAAGATCACGCTCTCCACCCCCGCCGGCTTGGCGGCCGCCATGTACTCGGCGGCGAGTGCTCCGCCCCACGAATGACCCAGCAGGTGCACGCGCTCGAGCCGCAGGGCCTGTCGCACGGCATCCAATTCCGCCACGAAACGCGACACGTTCCAGAGCGACGTGTCGCTGGGATGATCGGAGCGTCCCGAGCCGAGCTGGTCGTAGAAGATCACCGGACGCTGACGAGCCAGCGGGGCGAGCACTTCGAAGCGGCAGGAGGTCCCTCCGGGCCCCCCATGCAGGGCAAGCAGCGGCGTCCCCGGTCCGCTCCCGATGCGCCGGTACCACACACGGCCACCCGGCACATCGATCATCCCCTCCGACCAGGCGAGGGTATCGGCCACGGCACCGGCGGCGGTGCTGTCGGCGAGCTGCTCGCGTCCGGTGGCACATGCCTGCAGGACGACGCAGGCGCCGGCAGCGACGGGGAGCAGGACGGCGCGCAATCGGGCGGACGTGGCGCGCGCAATGGGATGCGTGAAGAGCGACATGCCGCGAAGCTATCCTGCGGGCGGCCCTTCCGGCGAGTCCCTTGGCCCCTCGCGCTCAGGCAGTGCCAACAGGCTCGACAGTAGAGGGCCATCGAGGTGATGGCCGCCGGCGAACGGCGCCATTGCCGCGTGCGGTTGTATCCGCTGCAGCGTGGCGACGACATCCTGTTGCTGCTCGGCGTTCAGGAACTCGTCGGCGTCACCACAGGCAAACGTGACCGTCGCGTTCGCCAACGCGGTGGCGAGTTGCGCATCGGGCACATCGTGCGCCGGGCGGCCGGCCCACGCCACGAAGGCTTCGGGGCACACCGAACCGCTGACGATCCAGCGGGTGGCCGTAGCCACCCCCTGCGAAAAGCCCAGCACACCCACGCGAGCCGCCGGCAAGGCCTGCGACATGACGTCCCGGTATACCAGGTCGAGCCACGCCAGGGTATCCGCGATATCATCCTCACGCGCTTCCCGCGTCATCCAGGTGGCCCCCACACGCTGCAGGTGCCGCCCGTCCACGCGTGGCATTTCGACATAGAAGCGCGACAGCGCTTCGGGTGCCACCACGCACGTGTTCGCCGGGATGGCCCCGGCGAACTTGCGGATGAACCGGGTGGCCAGTTGGCCATACCCGTGCAACACGAACCAGATACACTGCGCCGACTCGACAGGTGCGCCCAGCACGGTGTAGCGCGCCGTGCGTTGGGTGCGACGCGTGACGAGGCGCGGCCCGTCCGGCAGATCGTTCATCGGGCCGCCCTCGTCCCGTACCTCACATGGCCGGCGAGCGGAGATCCTGCAGCGCCTTCTTGAGGAGGTCGGTCTTCTTGCCATCGCAGCCGCGTGCCCCTTCCGCCGCCGACACTGCCGCGTCGAGTGCGCTGTTGCGCGCCGCGCCGGTGGCCTTCTCGGCCGCGGCGATCTGCGTACGCAGGGCGCTCACCGCACCCGCCGCACACCCCTTGCGCTCCAGCTGGTCGGTGAACGCCTTGGCCAGCGGGAAGCTGGGCGGCCAGGAAATCTTCGGCTGCCCCTGCGCGTTCAGCTCGCTCCACTTGACCGTGTTGGCCGCGTCGATCTCGTTCTGCGTGAGGAACTGGCTGGGCACCAGTTCGGCCACGTCGAGGCCGCGCGCAATCTCCGAGCTCACGATGTGACCGTTGTACCAGTACACCGACCACGAGCCGCCCATCTCCATGCGCGTCCCGTCCACCGGGCCGCGGTCGAAGCTGGCGATCTCGAACGGCTTCGCCGGATCACTCCAGTCGAACACCGAGATGCCACCCTGATACCAGCTCTGCACCATGATGTCGCGCCCCGGCACCGGGATGAGCGACCCATTGTGCGCCACGCAGTTTTCGTTCGACGTCTGGTACGTGGGAATCTTGTAGTAGCTGCGGAACTTGAGCGACTTGCGACCCGACGCGGGATCGGTGACGATGTCGAAGATCGCGTTGGCGCCCCACTCCTGCTTGTCACCCGCGCGGCACTTCGGGCCGCCGCCGCCGCCCCACTCATCGCTGAAGAGCATCGCGGTGCCATCGTTGTTGAACGTGGCCGAGTGCCAGTAGGCAAAGTTCGAGTCGGCCACGGCGTCGAGGCGGACCGGATTCACCGGGTTGCTGATGTCGAGCAGCAGGCCATGCCCTTCGCACGCACCACCGGCCAGGCCAAGCGACGGGTACACCGTGATGTCGTGGCACTGCGACGTTTCGCTGAGCTTGCCGGTCGTGTTTTCGCCCATCCCCTGCATCGCGAGCATGCGCTTCACCAGGCCGTCCACCACCGGACGCGCAGCGGCCGAGTCGGCAGCCGATGGCGTGGTGGCACCACGCGCCTTCATGATGCTGTCGATGGTCGGCTTGACCATCTGCGGCGGCAGTTCGAACTCCACGCCAATGCTGGGGATGAAGGCCACGAAGGCCCCGCGGCGCTTGGCCGCTTCCATTGCCTCACGGTCGGCATCGGACGGCCCATGGTTCGTGGGCGCGGTCAGCCCCGAGAAGATGTTCGCCCGATTCACGACCGCCGCCTTGGCGGGATCGGCGAGCGGCACCTTGATGATCTCGATGCGCAGACGCGACGAGTTGGGGTCGTCGGCCGCGATGTTGCTGCACGCCTCGAGTTCGCCCTTGGGGCGGATGGCCGAGGAGCCCGACACGTAGATGTAGATGTTCTCCTTGTCCTTCGGATCCTCGAGCACCGTGTGCGTGTGTGAACCACGGCAGGTCTGCACGTTGGCGACCAGCTTGGGCTCACGGATGTTGCTGATGTCGAAGATGCGCACGCCGCGCACGCGGTCCTTGCTCACCGCCTCGCGCACGCCGCCCGGCTTGCAGTCCACGCGGCCGTTCATCGCCTCGGCCGACATGAACATGAGGTTCTTGTACACCGACACGTCGTTCTGCGACGCGGGGCACTCGTAGGCCACCACCAGTTCCGGTTTGGCGGGGTTGCTGATGTCCCACACCACCGGGCCGTTGTAGTTGCCCTGGATGACGTAATTGCCGGTGAAGGCCAGATCGGAGTTGGTCTCGCCCAGGAAGCCCTTGGGGCTCGGGACCTTGGCCAGCACACGCATGTTGGACGAGAACTCGCCGGCATCGAAGAGGCCGGCCTTGAGCGTGTTGCGCGGATCAGTGGCGGGCGAGGGGGCCGTACTGGGCTTGGGCGCACGGCCGCAGGCGGCAAGTGCCAGTGCGGCCAGAGCCACGCCGACACGGCCACGGGACAGGAGCGTCAGGGAGTTGGTCATGGCGTTGAAGATGGGGGAATTGCGAAGCGATACTCAAGATACGTCAGCGGAGGATTGGGCGTTTCACGGCGGCGCGCCGCCCCCGACCACGCCCGGCGCCCCAGGCGCCGGTCGGCCCCGCAGGGTGCCGGACGGGCGGGCGCGGCACCTTTCCGCCCACGGCCATGCGATTGAGCGCGGGGACCGTACGGATCCTCGCTCGGCCGGCCGGCGCGGCCGAGCGCAGCACGCCGGCGCTCACGCTTGGCGACGGGGACCACGTCGCAGTCCTCGTGATGTACCTCCCCCTGGTGACACGTGCTGCGCGTCGCGGTGGTGGCGCCGCTTGTGCGAATCACGGGTCGGGTTCAGCGTTGCCCCATGGTGAAACCGTGGGCAACACGAATCCGGCCCGTTCGCGCATCCGTCGCGGTCCTGACCGTGCTCGCACTCTCCGCCTGCCGCTGGGTGACCACTGGCTCGCCCACCGCGTTGCGTCCGGCGCCTGCCAATGCGGTGCAGGTCGTGGATGCGTGTGCGAGCGCGTGCGCCGATTCGCTCGATCTCGTGGCCATGGGCGTGGCCGGTTACCTGCTCGTGCCGTGGCAGGACACCACCCGCCTCGTGCTCACCCCGCCCATGTTCACCAACCCCACCGTGCCGTGGCTGGTGTTGGGCGACCTGCTGTTGGGGACACGTCCCGACACGGCACAGATCACGAGACGCCTGGCGGCCATGCCGGCGGCCGGCACCGAGCGCCTCGGCCGGGTCCGGGCGGTGCTGGTGGGGCATGGCCATTACGATCACCTGCTCGATCTGCCGCCGCTGCTGCCACGCATGCCTCACGCGCGCGTCTACGGCAGCGAAACCGTACGCAACCTGCTGGCCCCTGTCACGTCACTTGCCGACTCGATGCGGGTGGCGGTGGACACGCTGGCCGCGCGGCATGGGGCGCAGGCCGGGCAGTCGATTGCCGTGAGTCCGCTCATCCAGCTGCGCGCCATCACGTGGGCGCATGCCCCCAACATCGGTTCCCTCACCATCGCCCCCGGCCACCAACGCACCCCGCGCCGCACGCTTCCGCGCACCGTACACGGCTGGAAGATGGGCACCCCCTACGCGTGGGTGGTGGACGTACGGCAACGGCCGGATCCCTCCGCCGCGGTGGCCGTGCGCCTGGTGTATCACGACGCGGCAGCCGATGCCGACGTGCAACGCCGCGCCGCCGAGGTGATGGCAACGATGCCCCCAGCCCACGTGACCGTGGTGATCATGACGGCGGCCAACTTCGATCAGGCCAACGCGTACCCCGACGTGCTGCTGGCGCACCTCACGCCGCAGCATGTGCTGGTGGGGCATTGGGAGGACTTCTTCCGCTCCTCGAGCCGCCCCGAGCGGGTGGTGCGGGGCACCAATGCGGAAGCCCTCGTGCGTCGCCTCACGCCGTTCGTGGACACCCGCTGGTCGGCCCCGCGGGCTGGCGCCGTGACGCGTGTGCGCTGGTAGCGGGTGCCCGGCGGCCTAGGCGCGCGCCGCGGCCATGTACGCGCGCAGCGCCGCGCACACCGCCGGCGCGAGGCGCTGCAGCGCGTAGGCCGTCATGAATGCCCGCGCGGCAAGTTCACGGCGAAAGCGCGGTGACACGAAGGGATCGGCCTTGAGCCGGTCGGTGCGCTCCTTCCCCACGAACAGGTACGCCAGCGCCGCCGCATCCGTTTCGGCCACGTGAGCCCGTACCCGATCGGGGGGCTGCGCCGCGAGGAAGTAGGCATCCATTGCTACACGCTGCCACTCGTGACACAACGGGTCGCGATGGCGGAGTGCCCGCAACTCGACCGACAGCGGCCGCTGTGGTTGATCTGCGTGCTGCACACCGGTCTCGATCGCCAACAGCAGTTCGCTGATCAGGTCGAGTGGAGCCTCCTCGTCACGCGCGAGGGCCGGCGTCGCAACCGATGCCTCGCCCAGCACGGCCGTCGCCATGGCCGCCACGACGTTCACGACACGTGCCGTCTGCTCCTCGCCGCCCTCGTCGGGCTCGCTGTGACTGCTCCACGCGAGCCAGGCCCGTCCATCCAGCGTCGCCAACGACGTGGCCACGGCGTTGAGCGCCTCGATCGCCTGCGCCTGCTGCAACGCCAGCGCCGCCGCGCGGGGGCGCACGTCGGCGGTGGTCACCCGCACGGCAGCGTGGAGCTGCCCATCGGCATGCCGCACCCAGCAGCGATCGGCGTCGGCAATCGTCACGTCCACCTGCAGCACGCTCCCGATCATGGTCTCGAGCAGCGTGCGGGCGGTCAGCGAACCGTCGCGCGCCGTGAGGGCATCCACGGCGGCATGCTCGTGCCGTACCCACTCGTGATCGGCGAGGGGCGCCGCGGTGTTGCCAGACTTCGACGCCGCCTGAAAATCGAGAAACCGCGTGCGGTCGTGCAACGGCGGCCCCAGCACGAGGGTCAGGTCGGTAAGCACGGACAATGGCGGCATGGCTCCATATTGCCGAGGCCCGACGTTCGGCGGCAGTGGGCCGTTCCGCTCGCTGCGTGGCAGACGGCGGCATGGCTGGCTATCGCGCGTTCCGCCGGCGCGGCATGTTCTCCCCATGCTGCATCGTCTCCCATCGCCCGCCGCTTCCCAGCGTGGCCGCCGCCTCCTGATGCGGGTCATCACCGCGGCTGGCGTGGCGCTCGCGCACGCGCTGCCCGCGCAGCCGGCGCCCAACGTAACGGCGTTCACCGGCGCCACCCTCATTGACGGCACCGGACGCGCCCCGGTACCCAACGCCACCCTGCTGGTGCGCGAGGGGAAGGTGCTGGCCGCCGGTGCGGGCGGGAGCATCACCGTGCCCGCCGGCGCCACCCGGGTCCCGCTCGATGGCACGGTCATCATTCCGGGACTCATCAATGGGCACGGGCATGCCTCCACCGTGGCCAATCTGGCCACCTACGCCGCGTACGGGGTGACCACGGTGTACTCCCTCGGCGACGAGGGCCCCGAGGTGTTCGGCGCGCGCGACGCGCAGCGGCGTGCCCCACCGGCACATGCCCGGGTGTACCTGGCGGGCCCGGTGCTTGCACCGGCGACTCCCGACGAGGCGCGCGCGCAGGTGAGGGCGGCGGTGGCCCGCGGCGTGGACATCATCAAGATTCGCGTGGACGACAACCTGGGCACCGCGCCGAAGATGCCCCCCGAGGTGTACCGCGCGGTGATCGCGGAAGCGCACGCGCGTGGGCAGCGGGTGGCGGTGCACCTCTACTATCTCGACGACGCCCGCGCCCTGCTGGCGGCCGGAGCGGATTACCTCGCGCACAGCGTGCGGGACCAGCCGGTGGATGCCGCCTTCGTGGAATCGCTGCGGCGAAGTGGCGTGTGCTATTCCCCGACGCTCATGCGCGAGGTCTCCACCTTCGTGTACGACACGGTGCCGGCGTTCTTCGCCGATTCGCAGTTCCGCGCGCACGCCAATCGCGCCTGGATGGCCACGGTCACCGACTCGGCCCGCATGGCCGCCACGCGGCGCAGCGTGAGCGCACAGCGCTACAAGGCGCAATTGCCGGTGGCCATGCGGAATCTGGCCACGCTGGTGGCGGCCGGCGTGCCCATTGCGATGGGCACGGATACGGGGCCGGTCGGACGCTTCCAGGGATTCTTCGAGTGGATGGAGATGGAGATGATGGTGGACGCGGGACTCACGCCGGCAGCCGTGCTCACCAGCGCCACGCGCGACGCGGCGCGCTGCCTGCGCATCGACCACGAAGTGGGCACCCTCGAGGCGGGAAAGCAGGCCGATTTCGTGGTGCTGCACGCGTCACCGATCGAGGACATCCGCAACATCCGTCGCCAGCATTCGGTGTGGATTGGCGGCGCGCGCGTGAATACGGCGCCGCGCTGACGGCGCGCAACCGGGCGGGCCATGGCGCGCCGTGCATCTGGCGCGACACCGGCAGGTGATTTTGGGGACGCGTTCCCTTAACCTGCAGGACGCCCGGCCCGCTCTTCGCCTCGCCATCTGCCCGTGACCGCCATACCGCCCGCGACCCGCACGCCAGACGACATTCTCCGCGAGGTGTTCGGCTACACCGCATTCCGGCCCGGCCAGCGCGAAGTGATCGACGCGGTGCTCGCGCGGCGCGACTGCATCGCCCTCATGCCCACCGGGGCCGGCAAGTCGCTCACGTACCAGATCCCGGCGCGCCTGCTGGGCGGCACGGTGCTGGTGATTTCGCCGCTCATCTCGCTCATGAAGGATCAGGTGGACGCCGTGGCCGGGCTCGGCTACGCCGTCACCGCCATCAACTCCACGCTCGATCCCGACGAACGTCGGGTGCGCCTGGACGGATTCCGCGCGGGCCGGTACGAACTGGTGTACCTCGCCCCCGAAGCGCTCGACGGCTACCTCGGCGACTTCGTGCAGGGGTGCCCCGTGTCGCTGCTGGTGGTGGACGAGGCGCATTGCATCAGCCAGTGGGGGCACGACTTCCGCCCCAGCTATCGGCGCCTGCAGGGCCTCAAGCAGCAGCTCGACGTGCCCGTGCTGGCGCTCACGGCCACCGCCACCCGCGACGTGGCGCGCGACATCCTGCGGCAGCTGGGCATGAGGAAGCCCGCCGGCTTCAAGGGCTCGTTCTTTCGCCCCAACCTGCGGATTGGCCTGCGCAAGAAGGGCCAGGGCGGCAACACCCGACGCGAAATCCTCACGCTCGTTGGCGCGCATCGCGGGGAAAGCGGCATCGTGTATTGCCAGAGCCGCAAGAGCGTCGAGCAGACGTGCGAGTATCTGGTGTCGGAGGGCGTGAAGGCGCTGCCGTATCACGCGGGCCTCGCCCCCGAGGAGCGCGCGCGCAACCAGGACGCCTTTCAGCGCGACGACGTGGATGTGATGGTGGCGACCGTGGCGTTCGGCATGGGGATCGACAAGTCGAACGTGCGGTTCGTGATCCATCGCGACATGCCCAAGGACATCGAGTCGTGGTATCAGGAGATCGGCCGCGCCGGACGCGATGGCCTGCCGAGTGACTGCGTGATGTTCTACTCGTGGGCCGATGTCATGGCGCACGAGCGCTTCACCGATCGGCTGGAGGATGAACAGTTGCGTGAGCGCACCCGGGCCGCCACGAAGGCGCTCTTCAACCTCATCGAGCGGCCCGGGTGTCGGCATCAGGCGCTCGTCCGGCACTTCGACGAACAGATCGCTCCGTGCGGGGAGTCCTGCGATGCGTGCACCGGACAGACGGTCGAAGCGCGCCTGACCGAGGCGCTCGAGCTGGAGCGTGTCGCGCGGGCCGGATGGCGCACCGGTCCGTCGTCGCTTGCTCGCGGCGTGCGTCGCGCCACGCTTGGGGCCGACGACCTTGATGGCGACGATCGCGTGCTCTTCGACGCGCTGCGCACCCTGCGGCGCGAGTTGGCCGAGGAGGCGCGCGTGCCGCCCTATATCGTGTTCGGCGACCGGGTGCTGCTGGAGATGGTGGCCCGGCGACCGCTCACGCACTCGGCCCTGCTGCAGGTCCCCGGGGTCGGCCAGGCGAAGCTCGAGCGCTACGGCGATTACTTCCTCGAAGTGATCGTCAACCACGAGCCGTAGACGCACCGGAGTCGCGAGGGTTGGCCGTCCTTGACGAGGCAATCCCGATTGTTTTAGTTGCAATGACATTTGTTGAAACTTATTCTCATCTAAGATGGACCTCGTTCGTTTCTCCACGCTTCGTGTCGGCACCGGCCTCGCGCTGATCGGTTTGCTCCTGACGCTCCCGCAGGCCCTGCGTGCCCAGGCGCAAGGCACCACGCCCCGCATTGGCCGCGACACCGTCCAGCTCCCGGGCGTTTCGGTGGTGGGCGCTCCCGACCGGCTCTCCCGCATCCCCGGCTCGGTGGACCGGGTGGACGCGCGGCAGCTCAAGGCCAGCCGCGTGTTCACCACCAACGAGGCGCTGCGCAAGGTTGCCGGCCTGGTGGTGCGCGACGAAGAAGGGTTCGGGCTCCGCCCCAACATCGGCGTGCGCGGACTCAACCCCACCCGCTCCACCAAGGTCCTGCTTCTCGAAGACGGTATTCCGTTCACCGTCGCACCCTACGGCGACAACGCCGCCTATTACCACCCACCGATCGAGCGCATGGAGTCGATCGAGGTGTTGAAGGGCGCCGGGCAGATTCTGTACGGCCCGCAGACCGTGGGGGGCGTCATCAACTATCTCACGCCGTCCATTCCGCGCACGCCGGGCGCCGGGCTCTCCATTGCCGGTGGCTCGCGCGCCTTCACGAACGTGCACGCCAGGGCGGGGGGCACCTTCGGCGAGGCCGGCGGAACCGGTGTCTTTGCCGACTACATCCGCCGCAGCGGCGACGGGGCGCGCGAAAACACCTCCTCCGCGGTGGACGACGCATCGTTCAAGCTGCTCGTGCCGCTCAGCCGCACCCAGCAGCTCACCGTGCGCGGCAATGCCTATCGGGAGCAGTCCACCGTCACGTACTCGGGACTCACCGAAGCGGAGTACGCAGCGGATGCGCGCCAGAATCCCTTCGTGAACGACGGGTTCGACATTGCGCGGGTGGGTGGCGCCATCTCGCACCGCGTGGGGCGCTCGGAGCGGCGCAACCTCACCACGACGTTGTACGGGTATCGCATCAACCGGGACTGGTGGCGACAGAGCTCCAACTCCGCGCAGCGTCCCAACGATCGCAACGATCCCACCTGCGGCGGGATGACGAACCTCGTCACCACCTGCGGCAACGAAGGGCGCCTGCGCGAGTATGTGGTGGTGGGGATCGAGCCACGCGCCACCTGGCAGTGGGTGCGTGCGGCGGCGATCATCGAGCTCGATGCCGGCGCGCGCGCCCACCATGAGACGCAGGAACGGCAGCAGGTCAACGCCTCCACGCCACGCGGGCGCACGGTGGGGCTCAGCGGCAACGTGAATGCCGGCCTGGTGGAGGACAACCGACGCACCACCGACGCCTTCGCCTCGTATGTGCAGGCCCGCGTGGCCACGGGCCGCTTCACCCTGAGCGGCGGGCTGCGCGGTGAAGCGCTGCGGCTGACGCGCATCAACCGGCGTCCCACGACCGCGACCCCCGATGGCGTGCAGGGCGCGACCACCATGCAGACGCTCATTCCGGGCGCCGGGGCCACCCTGCAGCTGCGTGAAGGACTCACGGCCTTTGCCGGCATTCACCGCGGCTTCGCACCGCCGCGTCCGGAAGACATCATCAGCAACAGCACCGGTGGTGTCGTGGAGATCGACGCGGAACTCAGCTGGAACAGCGAAGTGGGGCTGCGCTGGCTTCCCGTCCGTCCGCTGCGCGTGGAAGCCACGGTGTTCAATCTCGACTTCAGCAACCAGATCGTGCCGGCGAGCGTGGCCGGTGGCACCGGCGCCACGCTCACCAGCGCCGGCCGCACGCTGCATCGCGGGGCCGAGCTGTCGTTGCGCGCCGAGCCGGCACGTACCGTGGCCGGCATAGGTCTGTTCACGGAAGTGGCCGCGGCATGGACGCCCGTGGCCCGTTTCGAAGGCCGCCGCTTCGCGTACCTCGGCGTCGGCGGCGGCGATGTGGCAGGCAAGGTGTACGCCGAACAGAACGCCGGCGGTTCGCGCACACGGGTTTCGGTGACGGGCAACCGCCTCCCCTACGCCCCGGAGTACACGCTCACCACCACGGTGGGCGCGCGCCATCACTCGGGAAGCGAACTGCGGGTCGAGGCGGTGGCGATCAGTGAACAGTTCGGCGATGCCGCCAACACCCGCGTGCTGGTGGCCGATGGGCAGCAGGGGCCGCTGGCGGGCAACGTGCTCTGGAACGTCACCGCCAATGTGCCGGTGCCGAACACGGCGCTGTCAGCGTGGGTGGCGGTGAAGAACCTCACCGATCGCACGGTGGTGGTGGACCGTACGCGCGGGTTGCTCCCCGGGCTGCCGCGCCTGGTGCAGCTGGGGATGGCGTACCGGCTGTAAGTGCTGCCAACGCGGCTGCGAGCGCGGCTCGCGGCGCGTCCTTAGGTTGACACTGAGGAAGCAGGGAGAAGGCGGTCAGGGGGAAGAACGAAGGGCCGCGGCCCCGGCTTCCTGATCGACGCGCCCCTGCCCTTCCATAACCGCGTGCATGACCGGGCCGTGTCACTGCGGCCCCGTGACTTCCTCTTCGAGACCTTGCCTGTGCCGCACCACTTCTCCGGCCTCGACACCGTGATCATTCGCGTGCGCGACATCAGCGCGGCCACCGCGTGGTATGTGCAGCACCTTGGTGCCGAGGCGATCTACGAAGACGCCGAGCAACGCCTCGCGGTGATCGAAATCGGCGGGGACGACGATGGGAGCGGCGCCAGTACGCTCACCCTCTGGCAGCTCGACGACGGTGTGGCATGGGCGCCGTCGAACACGTATCCCATCCTTGCCACACCCGATGCGAAGGCGGCGCATGCGGCGCTCACGGCGCAGGGCGTGGAGGTGGGCGTGCTGATGGAGACGCCGGGGGTGTGGTTCTTCCGGTTCGCCGATCTCGACGGCAACGCGCTGGAGGCGTGCGAGGTGAAGGCGTAGCCTGCCTCAGTACCCCACCGCCATGCCGTCCTTGCGCGGATCACTCCCCGCGCCCCACCCCTTGGGGAGTCGCACGATCGCCTGCGCGCCGCCGAAGGCTATGGGGGGCTGCTCGAACAGTACGTGTCCCATGCCCTGCAGCGCCGTACGCACGCCATCGGTGATGGGCGCTTCGAGCGCCACCCGATATCCGTCGTAGTGGCGGAAGCGCGGGGCATCGATGGCGGCCTGCAGGTCCATGCCGAAGACGAAGTGGTTGAGCAGGAACTGCACGTGCCCCTGTGCCTGCACGCCGCCGCCCATGAGGCCGAAGCTCATGTACGCCTCATCGCGCCCGTTCACCGTGCGCGTCACGAAGCCGGGGATGAGCGTGTGGAACGGACGCTTGCCGGGCGCCACCGTGTTGGGGCGCCCTGGTGTGAGCGTGAACCCCGCGCCGCGATTGTGCAGCGCGAAGCCGGTGCCCGGTACCACCAGCCCCGAGCCGAAGTAGTCGTACACGGAGTTGATGAAGCTCACCATGTTGCCTTCGGCATCGGCCACCGAGAGGTACACCGTTTCGCTCTTCGTGCGCAGCGGCCCCGGATCCACCCGCTCCTTGGCGCGCGCCGGATCGAGCAGAGCCCGCCGCGCCGTGATGAACGCGTCGGTCAGCATCTCCTCGGCTGGCATGTCGAGATGATCCGCATCGCCAACGAAGCGATCGAGATCGGCGTACGCCAGCTTCTTCGCTTCGATGAGATGGTGCAGGTAGGCCGGCGAGTTGTGCCCCATGGCGGCGAGATCGTAGGGCTCGAGGATGCGCAGCATCTCGAGTGCCGCGATCCCCTGGTTGCTGGGGGGCAACTCCCACACGCGGTAGCCGCGGAAGGGCACCGACATGGGGGTCACCCACGTGGGGGTGTTGCGGCGCAGGTCGTCGAGGGTGAGGAACCCGCCGCGCGCCTGCAGATGCTGCACGAGCCGCCGTCCCACCGAACCGCCGTAGAACACGCCAATGCCGCTGTCGGCGATGGTCTGCATGGTGCGGGCGAGGTCACGATTGGTGAACCACTCGCCCGCCTTCGGCGCGCGTCCGCCAGGGAGATACGTGGCCGCGGCCGCGCTGTCGCGCCTGAGGAAGTCGGTTTCGTTGGCCCACTGGGCGGCAATGATGGGTGACACGGGAAAGCCGTCGCGCGCATAGGCAATGGCGGGCTGCAGCACCTGCTTGAGCGTGCGGCGGCCGTGCGTACGCAACAGCAGGTCCCAACCGGCCAGCGCCCCCGGCACCGTGACCGACATGGCTCCCTGCTGCGACCCGCTGCGAAACCCGCGCGCCGCGAGGGTGTCGCGGAGCATGCGGCTGCCGGCGCGTCCGCTGGCGTTGATGGCCACCAGCTTCTGTTGCTTCGCCAGCCACACGATGGCGAACATGTCGCCACCAATTCCGGTCATGTGCGGTTCGGTGACCCCCAGCACGGCGGCCGCCGCCACTGCGGCATCGACCGCGTTGCCTCCGGTGCGCAGCACTTCAAGGCCGGCCGCCGACGCCAGTGGCTGACTCGTGGCCACCATGCCGCGCGGGGCATACACCGTGGAGCGTCCGGCCAGCGTGGTGGGACGCTGCGCCTGAGCGGCGCCGGACACGAGCCATGACGCAACGGTCACGAGAGGAACGAGGTGGCGCACCGGCAACTCCGGAGAAAGAGGAGACCAACCGGGGACGAATATGCGGGCAGAACAGACGCCGGGGGAGCAGCATGTCGACATCCCGCATCGGTCCATGATCAGCGGCCTGTCGGACCATGTCGCCCTCCTGCGCCCGGTGCGCGGGAACCACGGGGCTACGCCTCCGGCGGGCCTCACGCCCCGCGCAGGCTCCGACTCCGCTCGGTGGCTGCCAGCACGCCCTTGATCAACGTCACGCGCAGCTTGCCGTCCTCGAGCGCCATGAGGCCGTCGATCGTGCATCCCGCCGGGGTGGTTACCTCATCCTTGAGCGCGGCGGGATGGACCCCACGTTCCAGCACCATGCGCGAAGCACCGGCCAGCGTCTGGGCGGCGAGCAACGTGGCGGTTTCACGCGGCAGGCCGATCTTCACCCCCGCTTCGCTCAGCGCCTCGATGATGAGGTACACGTAGGCGGGACCGCAGCCACTGAGACCGGTGACGCCGTCCATGAGCGACTCCTCCACCACCGCGGTGCGCCCCAGCGGCCCGAAGAGGCGTTCGGCGGCTTCCAGCTGATCGCGCCGTGCGCCCGCACCGGCGCTGAACACCGTCATGCCTTCACCAATGAGGCACGGCGTATTGGGCATGGCGCGAATGATCGTGGGCACGCCGCCCGACCACTCCGCCAGTTGCGCGGTGGTGATGGACGCGCAAATGGAGAGCAGCACCTGGTCGCTGGTGAACGCCTCCGACAGACCGCGCACCACACGCTCGGCCTGATGCGGCTTGACCGCCAACAGCACGATATCGGCGCCGCGCGCCGCTTCGATGTTGTCGGTACCGCACGGAATCCCGAGGCGATCGCGCACGTCGGTCGCACTCTCGGTGGTACGCGTGGCGCCGCGCATGGTGGCGTCCACGCCGTTCCTCGCGAGCCCCTGGGCCACGGCTTCGCCCATCTTGCCCATGCCGATGATCCCGATCTTCACACCGACTCTCCTATGCTAGCCGTGAACGCCCGCTGCTCCTGCAAGGTAGTCAGGACCGTTGGCGTGGAGAATTCGTGGTCATGATCGCCATGGCGGCGTGGCGCCCCGCGGCGTGCGCCGGATCAGTTCACAGCCGCAGCACGCCGCGAAAGCCGCGGACGGCGTAGTATGACGGTGCGCCGTTGTGATAAATGAACACGCGATCGTAGCGCCGATCACCGAAGAGGGCGCCGCCGAGGGCGCGCAGCGGGGCCGGCGTGGCCAGCCAGCTCGAGGTCTTGCGGTCGAAGGCCCCGACCTGCTGCAGCGCGTGATACTCCTCTTCCGTCATGAGCGCGACGCCCATGTCGGCGGCCATCTCCGCGGCGCTCGAGGCCGGCGCCGCCTCCTTGCGCCCGGTGCGGGCCGCCTCGTCGTAACAGAGGCTGCGACGGCCGGCCGGACTCTCCGCGGAACAATCGACCATGGCGAGTGCGCCGTCCGGCAGCACGAGCACATCGGGCTCCCCGCCCGACGATTCCATGCGATGCACGGTCTCCAGCAGCGACGGCCGCCTCGTGAGCAACGTCTGCACGTCAGTCCATGCCACGCCTGGATGGCGCACCGCATGGGCGAGGAAGCGGGTCTCGAGTTGCTGCAGCAGCGCGCGACGTTCGGCGGCCGTCACGTCTTGTCCGGCACCAGGAACAGCATCAGGCTCGGCATCAGGCAGACGCCCGCAGGCTGCTACGGATTCTTGCGGTAGATGGTACGCAGCTGCTGCCCCTCGCTCACCAGGTCAAGCGCAATCTGCCGACCATCCCACGTGGCGTTGGTGGTGGCGCCGTCAGTCGAACGCATGGCAATGGTGCCCACGTTTTGCGTCCACGTGCCCCGCACCGTATCGACGTAAGTGGACGCGAAGCCGGCCACCGTTTCCACGGTGGATTCGGCCAGCACGAACTGACCATCGGTTTGCAGCGCCAGCGTGCTTGCCGCGAAGACGAGACGGAAACCGGCTTCGTTGAACAGGGTGAACGGCAACGGTTGCGCATTCACCGTGGTGAGCGCGAATGTACCGGCGGCAGGATCGTTGGCGCTGGGCGGCTTGGGGCCGGTGGCGCTGTCGCCGCACGCCGCCAGCATCACCAGCGCGGCCAGCGCCGTCCATCGGGTGGCACGCGGCCGTAACGAGTCCCGAGTATTGCGCGTCCAACGGTTGTCTCTCACGCCCAATCCGATCATGATGCGTCCTCGTTCGGCAAATCCGATTCTGCGATCCGCTGCGCTGCTCCTGCTGTTCGCGGCCTGCTCGTCCGGCGATACCGGTGGGACCGACAACGCGGTCACCAACCCCGGCCCCGCGCGCCCCGACACGCTCGACGTGTTCACGCCCGGCAACATCTTCTCGCCCACCAGCGCGGAGATCCGCGTGGGTGGCACGATCCGCTGGCGCATCTCCGAATCCCCCGATGGCCGCGGGCACAACGTGATCTTCTCGGGGAACGCGCCGGGGAAGCCGGCGGACATCCCCATCGTGAAGGGCGTGGTCGTGCCGCGCACCTTCACGCGTACCGGGACCTTCCCTTACACCTGCACCATCCATCCCGGCATGGATGGTGACGTGGTCGTGCGTTGAGCGACGCGCCTAACGGGTAACGCCGCGGAAGGTCGGTCGCCACCCGGGGAAGATGTACCCCAGGTTGTTGTTCTCGAGGCGGCGCTGGACGATTTCCGCCAGTACGTCACGGTAATCGAGCGTTACCCGGAGGTCGCGCCGGTCTTCGAGCTGCGCGGCCTCGAGCCCCGGCCAGCCGTTGGTGTACACACGGCCGCCCGCAATGCCCTTGCCCATGGCAAACATCACGGTACCACGGCCATGGTCGGTGCCCTGGCTGCCGTTCTCAATGGCGTTACGTCCGAATTCGGACACCGCCACCAGCGTGACCCGCTGCCCGGTGTTCATGACGTCGATCCAGAAGGCGGTCATGGCCTGCGCAAAGCCGGTCATGAGCGTGGCCATCTGCCCCGCGTTGGGATCCTGCGCGGCATGTGTATCCCAGCCACCAATATCCACCGACGCCGCTTCAATGCCGATGTCGGCCTTGATGAGGGCCGCCACCGAACGCAGCCCACGACCGAACGACGTGTTGGGATACACCGCGCCACCGGCCGGTGCATACGCATTGATGTTGAGCCGCGAGAGCAGGTCGATGGTGCCGATGGCATCGAGCGCCGCCGCGCGCAGCGGATTCGCGCTGCCTTCGAAGTTGGAACGCAACGTCGCCATGCGCGCCGTGCGCGTGGCGGCCGAGCCGCCGATACCGTAGTTGGCCGGGTCGGCAATGGGCAGCGTCTGCGGGGCGCCCACCAGCGTCTTGGCGAGCCCCGAGGAAATGCCGATTCCGCGCAGCACCGGCGAGGGGTGCATGGGCGGAACCGAGGCGAGGTGGCGTCCCAGCCACCCGGTCGTGAGATCCGGGTCGACCGGCCTGCCCACTTCCATGAACCGCTGCGCGTCGAAGTGCGAGCGGTTGTTGTTGTTGATGTGCCCCGTCGCGTGCGTGATGAGCAGGTCGCCGGCCTGATACGGCGCGAGCATGGCGCGCATGGCCGGCGGGAACGCGAACCGGTTGTCCAGCGCGATGGCGCGGTTGGCCGCCATGGAATCGGGCGCCGGCGTGCGAATGGTCGGGCGAATGGCGTAGTACCGCGCCTCGGTGTGCGGAATCACCATGGCGAGACCGTCCGTCGCCCCGCGCATGAATACCGACACCAGGATGTCACGCGTCGACGAGAAGTGATTCGACAACGTGACCTTCGGCAGCCACTCGGGAAAAACGATCGCGGCGGCGGAGAGAGCCGTGGAACTGGCGAGGAACTGGCGGCGCGAGAGGTCGCGATACTCGGAGCAGCCGGTGTGGTGCGAATGATCGTGGTCGCTCATCGGGAGGCTCCGGGGTTCAAAACCACTGGAAGTCGTGACTGCACATGGCGAGCGACAGCGCTTCGCGCATGCGCGTCTCGTTGAAAGTGCCGCCGGTGAGATACGCACGAAGCTGGTCGCGGGTGGCCGGGGCCATCTCGCCACCGAACATCTCGGCGTTCAGCCGATCGAGCGCCGCGTCGGGTGTACCGGTGAGATACGGGGCCACGTTCACGCGCACCGTCGTGGTGGAGTTGCTGCTCGCGAGCGAAGTGGCGAAGGCCCAGCGCGGGGTGATGTTGCCCACCCAGTATTCCATCAGATCGGGGAAGCCGTCGGGCGTGTCCCACAGGAACAGCGGCTGGCCGAGTGCCGTGACGTTGTTCACCGATCCCGAAATGTTGGCCACCACGGCCGACGTGCCACGCAGCGCCGACGCCACCAGGTGAAACGGGCGCTTGAGCTTGAGCGGCGCCTGCGCAAGCCACCCTTCGTTGAGCGTCGCGCGCACCATGCGCTTGATGTCGCCGCCGGTCGCCCGGTAGGCGCCGGCCACGGCGTCGATCTGCTCGGTCGTGGGCTCCGGCGTGACGAACCACTTGAGCAGCTTCGTGGCGAGGAAGCGGCCGGTGCTGGGGTGCTTGAGCAGCACGTCGAGCATCAGCTCGCCTTCCTTCACGCCCTCCGCACCGGTACTCGGCGACGCGGCCGGAATGGTCGTGCCCAGCACCGTCTTCGCGCCAAAATCATGACGCGAGGCGTTGAAGGCGAAATCCCCGGCGCCGGCAATGGTCCAGCCGGTGAACACGCGCGCCAACTCGTCCACGTCCTGCTGGGTGTACCCACCGTCCACACCCAGCGTGTGCAGCTCCATGAGCTCACGCACGTAGTTCTGGTTGGGTGCGCCGGCGCGGCTGAGATTCTGGTCGAGGTAGGCCAGCATGGCCGGGCTCTTGGCACTCGCCTTGAGCAGGTCGCTGAACTTGCCCAGCGCATGCTTGCGAATGACCTCACGGTCATCGAGGACCTTGAGGTAACCGACCTTCTCGATGTCGATGCTGAAGTGGTCGGTCCAGAACTCCACCATACGCTCGTACAGCTGGCGGCGCGAGAAGGTGGCCCGGTACAACGTGGCCGCCTGCAGCTCGGCGCGCAGTGTGCCGGCATTCACGTTCACCAGGTCGATGCCGTTTCGCGACAGGTTGGGCCAGCGCGCGGCCACCTCGGCGTCGACGGCGGCGTCATCGATGCGCAGCGAGACCTGGTCGTTGAGCCACCGCTGGTAACCCGCGGCGCGCACGTCGGCAATGTCGGCGGCGCGCGGTCCGTAGGTGGCACGCCGCACGAGGCGTATGCGTGCATCGGCCCATGGCGACGGCGGGGCCACTCGCGCCATGGCGGGGTCCCAGTGTGTGCTCGCCGACGACGACGGCGATGACGCCGACGACGGCGGAGCGGACGGGGCCGACGGCGGCTCAGCCGGACGACGCTTCATCATGCGCAGGAAGTCGCGGCGCGACTCCGGCGTGGCCAGCTCCTGTGGTCCGACTTGCTGCATGTCGCCTCCGTGAACCGAGTCCTGCTGTCGACCTCGCTTCCGGCCGAAACGTTAATGCCAAATCAGCCGGGAGTCACGTGATTGGTATCACCGCGGTGGATCGCGCCGTTACAAACGCCCTGGTTTCCACGTCACGTGAAGTGGAACGCTACATCGCGTGGAGTCTCCTCTGCCAGAAGGGCCGGGTCCGCCACCCGCGCGGAGGGGACGCGTCACGGCAGGATCGCGCAACGGCGCCTCACGGCGCGCAACTGTCTGCCACTGGTAGTGGGCGCTTTGCCCGGGAGATAGACTTTCCGCATGAGGCCGACTTTCCTGAACCACCCCCGCCCCCGTCCTGGCGCCGCTGGTCGGGCGGCCTTCACGCTCATCGAGATTCTCGTCGTGATTGCCGTCATCGCCATTCTGGCGTCGCTGGTGGCGCCGAGCGTCTTCCAGCACGTGGGAACGGCGCGCTCCACGACCGCGCGCTCCCAGCTCGAGATGCTCGCGACCGCGCTCGACGCCTATCGCCTCGACCTGGGCCGGTACCCAACCACCGAGCAGGGGCTCGCGGCACTCGTCAGCGCACCCGCGGGGGATCCGACGACCACGTGGCGGGGCCCCTACCTGCGGCGAGCCGTCCCCGTTGATCCGTGGGGCGCGCCGTACGTGTATCTCGCACCCGGGACCAGCAACCCCGACGGGTTCGACCTGCTGTCATACGGCGCCGACCGCCGCCCGGGTGGCGACGGCGAGAACGCCGACATCCTCGGCTGGCAGTAGCCAGACACGCGCGCATGCCCGAGTTCTCCTTCGAAGCGGTCGACGCCAGCGGAGCCCGCACGCGCGGCACCGAGAGTGCCGTCAATGCCGACGCGCTGGCGCGGACGCTCGAAGGGCGCGGACTGTATCTGCTCGATGCGACCGAGGGCGCCGTCGAGCGCCCATCGCTGTTCGCCACGCGGCAACGGCGCGACGTGCTGGAGTTCACGCGGGCCATGGCCGCGCTCCTGCCGGCGGGTTTGCCGCTGGCGCGGGCCCTGGACAGTGCGACCGACCTGACCAGCGACACCACCCGCCGCTCCCTCGCCGAATGCCGCGCCGCCGTCATCCGCGGGGAATCGCTGGCGGAGGCGCTCGCCGCCTTCCCCACGCTCTTCTCTCCCCTCTACGTCGGCGTGGTGCGGGCCGGGGAGCGACGTGGGGAAGTGGCCGTGGCCTTCGCCCAGCTGGCCGCACAGCTGGAGCGCAACGAGCAGCTGCGTGGTCGTCTCGTTTCTGCCCTGCTCTATCCGGCACTGCTCGCGGTCGCTGGTGCGTTCGCCATTGGGGTGCTGCTGGTCGTCGTGCTCCCGCAGTTCACCACGCTGCTCGCCGATGCCGGCGCGGCGCTACCGCGCAGCACGCAACTGCTGGTGGCCGTTTCGGCACTGGCCGTGCGCGGCTGGCCGGTGCTGGTGACGCTCGGCGTGGGTGGAGTCGTGACGCTGCTGTGGCTGCAGCGCAGCGAGGCGGGGCGAGGCACGCTGGCCCGATCGCTGCTGCGCCTGCCGGCGGTGGGCACGCTGCGGCGCCAGGTGCTGGCCGCGCGCTTCGCCCGACTGCTGAGCGGGTTGCTTGGTGGTGGTGCGCCGCTCTATGCGGCGCTGGGCGACGTCATCGAATCGCTTGACGACCCTGTGGCTCGTGAGGAGGCCGCGGCCGTCCGCGCGCGTATTCGCGAAGGGCTGTCGCTGCGGGCCGCTCTCGAGGCCGGCTCGCTCTTTCCGCCGGTCCTCTCGCAGTTGGTTGGCGTCGGGGAGGAATCCTCCCGCCTGCGGGAGTTTCTCCTCAAGGCGGCCGATCTGCTGGACGAACGCGCCGAGCGCGCCGCGCAACGCACTGCGGCACTGATCGAGCCCGCCATGATCGTGCTCTTCGGTGGGGTCGTCGCGTTGATCGCGTTTTCCCTGCTGCAGGCCATCTACAGCATCAATGCCGGGACCTTTGCGCGATGACCGGAACGCGCGCCCGCCCCGGATTCACGCTGCTCGAGGTGGCGGTGGTGCTGGCCATCACGGTCATTGGCGGGCTCCTCGTGCTGCCGCGATGGAACCGCCCGCTGGCCACCGATGCCGCGGGCGCCGACGCGCTGTTCGACGGCGACGCCCCGGGCACCCTGCTCGCGCGCACCCTCCTGCTGGCGCGCGGGCATGCCATCGCCACGCGTCAGGTGGTCACGGTCCGGTTCGACGTGGCCAATCGTACCATGCGGGCCGATACCAGTGGCGCCGCCGGGAGCGGCGTTTGGCATGAAGGCCCGCTGCCACTGGCCGCCGGTGAATCGCTCGAGCCGGGTGATCTGCTCACCAGCGTCACCTTTCATCCCTCCGGCGCGGCGTTCGGCGAATCGCTGCGTGTTCGTCACGGCGAGGGTTGGGTGGCCGTGCACATCGATGCCCTCAGCGGCGACGTGTCGCGCCATGCGTACTGACCGGCCACGCCCCGTGCCCGGTGCGGCACGACGTCTGGCTCGCCCGCGGCGCGGCCTGTCGCTGCTGGAAGCGGTGGCAGCCCTGGCCATTGTTGGCGCGACGAGTGCAGGGGTGCTGGCCGCAACAGGTGCGGGACTCCGCACCGCCACGCGCGCGCGCCATGTGGTCGAAGCCGAGGCGCTCGCGTTGGAGGTGTACGCCCGACTCGCCCTCGCCAGCGACGCCGCGCTGCGTGCGCTCCCGGACTCCCTGGCTGGCGGACAGTTTCCCGAACCGTTTGCCGAGTACGACTGGCGCGCGACGGTACGTCCGCACGCGGAGTGGGCCGGCCTCGTGACAGTCGAGATCGCGGTGACGTGGCCCGAGGGGGCGCATCGCCTCGCCAGCGCACTGTATCGTCGTGCGCCGGCCGCAGCGCTGGAGGAGGGATTGTGACCGTCCGCCGCGGCACGACCATGCTCGAACTGGTGGTGGCGTTGGTCATCACCGCCGCCGTGGCCGCCGTGGGGGCATTGGCGTTTCGCCAGGTGGTGGACCGCCGGATCACTGTGGTGGAGGCCACGCGCAGCACCGAGCGCGCGGCCGCGCTGCGGACCACGTTGCGGGAGTGGATCAGCACGGCGTCGCTCGACACGCTCATTGCCCCACCGGGCGAACTGCACATCATCACCAACGCGCGAACGCCCACCGGTACGCCCGGTGCGCGTGTGCGCCTGTACATCGACACGGATCCGGAAACTCCCACACGCGGCCTGTGCGCCACCTTTCGTGCCACCGGTGGCGCAGCGCAGCGAACGCAGGAACTCGACGGCACCATGACGGCGCTGCGGGTCGAGTATCTCGATCGCGCCACGGGACAGTGGGTCGGCGAACCGGCACTCCTGGCCGGACGACCGCGCGCGGTGCGCCTCACCCTTCCGCCAGACGACACGCAGGCCCCGCTCTGGCAGCTGCCGCTCACCCTCGTGGTGGACTCCCCGCCGCTGACCGGGGGCGCCTCGTGACCGGTTCCCGCACCGTACGCGGTCACGCCCGCCCGGTTGGCCCCCGGCCGCGCCGCCCCCGGCGTGGCCTGGCGTTGCTGGCGGCACTCTGGCTGGTGGTCATGATCACCACCGCCGGACTGCAGTTCGCCGCCGTCTCGCGCGACCGGCGTTTTCTGGCGCTGTCGGCGGTGGATCGCGGACGTGACCACGTTGCGCTGGAGGGGGCGCTGGCCATCGTGCAGGCCCGTCTGGAGAGTGAGTTGCGCGCACCGTCCCGCATGCCCTCTGGTCGAGCTGCCCGGCGCCGGTCGGCGGTCGGCAGCACGCGCGTCGATCCGTGGCGGGCGCTCGATGCCCAGCTTGGCGACGGGGTGCGTGTGGGGGAGGTGCTCGTGGCCGTGCGCAGCACCGACTTGGGGACCGTCTTGAATGTGAATCTCGCCGGCGAGCGGGAGTTGGGGCTGCTGTTCGGAACACTGCTGCGGGACGACCTGCTGGCCGATCGACTCGCCCGGCGCATTGCGGACTGGCGCGATGCCGACACGCTGTCGCGTCCCAACGGGGCCGAAGCGGCCGAGTATCGCCGCGCGCTGCGCAGTGCCCTGCCAACGAACGGACCGTTCCGTGCCCTCGATGACCTGCGGGACGTCCTTGGCATGACGCCGGAGATCCTCGCCACCATTCGCCCGTTCCTCACCGTCGACGGGGCCAACGTGCGCGTCAACCTGAACGCTGCACCGGAGCCGATCCTGCGTACATTGCCCGGTATGTCCCCGCCGGTCCTCGCCACCATACTCGCACTCCGCAGCGCCGGACGCCGGGTGGAGTCCATTCCGGCGCTTGCTGGTGGAACACGCGGGCCACAGCGCGGGGACGACGCGGCCAACGGGGCGTATCAGGCCCTAGTGCGTGATCTGACCGAGCGCACGCTGCTCGAGACCCGAGAGGTCGCGCTGGAGTTCACGGTGGTGGGAGAACCCGGTCCGCCGACGACCGGCATGGTGGTGGTGCTGCGCCGCTTCGATGACGGCACGACCGATGTGCGGTGGCGGCGATGATGACCTCCGGAGCCACGGCCACCGCCGGCATGGCGCTGTCCGCCACCGACGTCGTGATCACGGGTACCGGTGACGCGGAGACGTTCCGCGCGACGCTGCAGCCCCCGTTGGGCGATCGCTGGCCCTCGTTGCAGGAGGCGCTGGTGGCATACCGTGCGCGTCGCGGTGGCGCAGCGCTCACCTTGCGCGTGGCGCTGCTGCCGCCGCTCGCCGAGGTGCGCATGGTGGCCCTGCCTCCGGTGGATGAGGCGGACGCGAAGCGGTTGCTCTCGCGTACGGCGGCCCGGCACTTTCTCGACGTGCGCGAGGCGCCGGTAGTCGGTGTGGCGCCGGCACGTGGTGGAGGGGCCGTCGCGCAGGCAGGGGCGCTGGTCGATCGGCTGGCGGCCGCCGTGGCCGCGCCCGTACTCACCCGGGTGCGGCAGGCCGCGCGCGACGCCGGATGCACGGTCGACGTAATCGTGCCTGCCGTGACGGCCTGGAGCCGCGGTGTCTCACCAGCCCAGCGCGGCCTGCTGGTGTCGTACGCGGGACAGCAGGAGCTCATCGAGGTGCAGGGTGGCACCCCGAGTGCACTGCGGCGCTTCCGCGAGGCGGGTGACGAGCTGGCCCTTGCCGAGGCGGTGCGTGCCTTCGGTCCGCTGGCGACCATCGGCGATGCATCACTGGCGGCGGCGGTGTCACTCACTGCAACGTCACCCCGAAGCTGGCCGCTGCGCTTCGACCACGCCGACCGTGCGGCCCACGATGCCGCCACGGTCATGCCGCGCTGGGTCGCACCCGTGATCGCGATGGCGGCGCTGGCAGCCGTTGCCGTGCTGGGGCTCGAATGGCGAGCACGTGCTGCGCTCGACGAGCTGCGCGCTGATCGGGCAGCCCTGGCACCGCAGCTCGAGCGCACGGCGCCGCAACGCCTGCAGGTGGAACGCGCCCGGCTGCTGCGCACCCTCGACGCCACGAACCGGCAGACCGTGTCCCGTCGTCTGGCGGCCGTCAGCACGGCCCTCCCGGATGCCGCGTATCTCACGCGCGTTCGCGTGCGCGGCGACAGCATGACGCTCGAAGGGCGCGCGGTGCGGGCCGGCGCGGTCTGGTCGGCGCTCACCGGCGCGCCGGCCATTGGCACGGTCACCGCGGCGTCGCCGGTGCGTCGCGAAACGGCGGTGGATGGCGTGCCGCTCGACCGCTTTGCCTTCACCCTCTCCGGGACGGGTACGCCATGAGCCGGTGGCGCGCCCTCTCGCCCCGTGACCGGCGCGCGCTGCTGCTGGGCGGCGCCGTGGCGATGCTGGCGGTACTCGTGTCGCTCGTGGTGCGGCCATCCCTCGCGCGGCGCACGCTGCTGGCCGACCAGATTGACGCCGAGCAATCGCTGCTCACGCGTGAGCAGGAGGCGCTGACGGCGTCCGGCGATTCCACTGGGGGCGCCACTGCGGACGCGGCAGCCGGGCGCGATCCAATCGCGCGCCTCTTTGTCGGCAGCGACAACGTCGCCACGGCCGCGGCGTTTGCCGAACATGTGGAGGCGCTGGCTACCGCGCACGGCGTCTGGTTGCAGCTCGTCTCCAACCGGACGGCCGTGCCGGGTGACGCGCAGCTGCGCACCCTGCGCGTGGATGTTCGCGCCGAAAGCGACATGGCCGGATTGCTTGGCTTCCTCGAGGCGCTCGAGCACGGGCCGCGCCTGGTGCGGGTGGAGCAGTTGGAGCTCGCCCCCAGCAGCGGTGCCGCCGATGACGGGACGGCGCCGTTGCTCATGACGGCAACCCTCGCGGCGTTCGCGGCAACAACCGCGGTGCCCGCCGCCGGGGGTGCCGCAACGGCCACCATGTCGCGTGTGCCGGTGGTGGATGCCGAAGCGGTGCTGGCGCGCGACCCGTTCTCGCCCGAACGCCGCGCTCCGGATGTCCGCTATCAGCCGCCGCGTGCCGACGCCGTGTACGTGGAGCGTGGAACCGATGATGACCTGCCGACCGACGAGCCCCAATCGATGACGATGCCGGTGGTGCATGGCACCGCCACCGACGCCAGCGGGGCGGCCTTTGCCATGTGCGCGCTTGACGGTGGGCCCGTGGTGGTGCTGCGCGCGGGCGACACGCTGGGTCCGTTCACCGTGCTCTCCATTGAGCGGGCGCGCGTGCAGTTTCGTGATGCGTCAGGACGACGATACTTGATCGATGCCATGGCACCCCCCGAAGGAGCCGTACGATGACTGCTGCGCCAATCGTTTCCCCTGCCCCACGGCATGGAGCCGCGCGCCGTGCGCGAATGGGCGTGGCCGCGTGTGCCGCCGTGTGCTGTCTCGCCCTGCCCGGCCTGGCGCAGGCGCAGCGCGGCACCGGGCGTGACACCGCCATCGTGCGCAAGACGCCCGATGGGGTGGTGCTGGACTTCGTGGAGCAGGAGGTGTCGGTGGTGCTGCGCGCCATTGCGGAAGCCGCCGGGCTGAGCGTGACGCTCAGCAACATGCCCGACGAGCGCGTCACGCTCCGCCTGCAGACCCCGCTGACCCGCGACGCCGCCCTCGATGCCATGCGCGCGGTGGCGGCGGGGCATGACATCACCATGCAGGAGGGGAGTGCCGTCGTGCGTCTGGTGGGGCCGCCGCGGGTGGTGCCCGGGGCGCGCACGGCCGAGCGCACGCTCAATCTGTACACGCTCCGTCTGCGCCACACGACGGCGGCGGCCATCGCGCCGCTGCTCATGAACGTGCTCACGGGCAGCGGCAGCCCCGGCGCGAGTGGGCGCGGCACGTCGACGGCCATTGGACGCATTCAGGGGGTGCAGCGTGGTCCGGGCGGCGTCGCCCCCGCAGCCCCCGCCGACAACACCGGCGCCATGGCGCGTCCGACGAGCGGCACCGAGGTGGGGGCGCCGGTGCTGCTGCGCGACGCCGGTGGTGCCATCTTCGGCCAACAGGTGGCCACCGGCACCGGGGGCGCGTCATTCTCCGACATCCGCATCGTGGCCGACGACGCCACCAACTCGCTCGTGGTGCGGGCCACGCCTGAGGACTTCCAGGCCGTGCAGCAGCTCGTGCAGACGCTCGACTTGCGTCCGCTGCAGGTGCTCATCGAGGTCACCATTGCCCAGGTCGAGCGCAGCGGTGACCTGTCACTCGGCGTGTCCGGCGTGGCCTCGAACACCCGCGGTGCCGCCACGGGCGATACCCTGGGCCGCCTCCCAGGCGCCGGATCACCGCGCGACTTCGTGGCCATGATCACCGGCGGTCGCGGTACCGTGAACTTCGATCTCGCCATCAACGCGCTGCAGACCCGCGGCAACGTGCGCCTGCTGGCCCTTCCGGTGCTCATTGCCCAGAACAATCGCGAGGCCGTGCTCAACGTGGGCTCGAGCGTCCCGTTCGTGCAGGTCTCGCAGCAGGGCGGCTTCGACCCGCGCGCCCTCGTGCAGACGGTGCAGTACCTGCCCGTGGGCAAGCAGCTCACCATCACCCCCACCATCAACGCCGATGGGTACGTGAACATGGAGGTGGTGCAGACCAATGACGACGTGACCAGCAACCTGCTGTTCAATGCCCCCATCATCAATCAGCGTCAGGCGCAAACGGCGGTCTTCGTGCGCAGCGGGCAGACGACGGTCATTGGCGGACTCTCCGACAACACCGAGGACGTCTCCACCTCGGGCATTCCGTTCCTCAGTCGCCTCCCGTTCGTGGGGTCGCTCTTCGGCAACACGAAGCGGAGCACCCGCACCACCGAGCTGTTCCTCTTCCTCACGCCGCACATCGTGTCGAGCGACGAGGACGTCGACCGGTTGCGCGAGCAGGTGCGCAACGGGTCGCCGCTGCTCAAGGACGTCCCCATTGAAGGGCGCCTCCGGCCGCGTCCCGATTCCTCGGCCGTGCGTCCTCCCGCCACGCCCGGCCCGTCGCGGTGATGCGGCCGGGTGCCGGTCCCCTGATCGCCCCACCCGAGGTGCGGCCCGCGGCAGAGCTCGACGCGGTGCGCCGCGTGGGCGGTCCGCTGCCGGCGGAGTGGCTGGAGGAGCATGCCGTGCTCCCGCTCCACCTGGAGGGGGATGCGCTCCAGGTGGGCACCTGGCTCGCGGCCCCCGCCCCACTCGTGCTCGATGAGCTCCGCCTGCGCTTCGGGGCCTCGGTCACGCTGCGCCGGTACGAGGAAGCGGCGCTGCGCAGCGCCATTCGTCGCGTGTACGCGCAGGAATCGAGTACCGCCGAGGGCGTCATTGCGGGGCTTGGCCCCGCGGCCACCACCGGACGCGGGGGTGAACTGCCGCTCGACGATCTCGTGCACCTGGCCAACGAAGCCCCCGTGGTGCGCCTCGTGAACCTGCTCATCCTGGAAGCGCTCGACGCGCGCGCCTCCGACGTGCACCTGGAAGCGTTCGCAGATGGACTGCGGGTGCGCTATCGCGTGGATGGCGTGCTGCAACCCGCCCCGTCGCCGCCAGCGCAGCTCACGGCGGCCGTGATCAGCCGCCTCAAGATCATGGCGGAGCTGGACATCGCCGAACGGCGGCTGCCGCAGGACGGGCGCATCAGGCTGCGGCTGCAGGATCGCACGGTCGACGTGCGCGTGGCCACGGCCCCCACGCTGCACGGAGAGAGCGTCGTGCTGCGCCTGCTCGATCGCGAACGCGGCCGGCGCTCGCTGGCCGACATGGGCATGGGCGGCGAGACACTGGCCCGCTTCTCCACCATCATTGGGCGCACGCACGGCATCGTGCTCGTGACCGGGCCGACCGGATCGGGCAAGACCACCACGCTGTACGGCGCCATCGACGTGTTGCGCACGGGCCGCGAGAAGATCGTCACGGTCGAAGACCCCATCGAATACGAGTTGCCCGGGGTGCCGCAGGTTCCCGTCAACGACAAGGTGGGGGTGACCTTCGCCTCCACGTTGCGCGCCCTGCTGCGGCAGGATCCGGACATCCTGCTCGTGGGCGAGATCCGTGATGCGGAGACAGCGCAGGTGGCCACGCAGGCGGCGCTCACGGGTCACCTGGTGCTCAGCACCCTGCACACGAACGATGCACCGAGTGCCATTACGCGCCTGCTCGACCTTGGCGTGGCGCCGTACCTGGTCGCCAGCACGGTGGAGGCCGTGCTGGCGCAACGGCTGGTCCGGGTGCTCTGTCCCCACTGTCGCCGCGAGGCCGACCCCGATCCTGCCCCGCTGCAGCGGCTGGGGCCACTCGCGTCGCCGCTCACGCGCGTCTGGCGCGCAGTCGGGTGTCCCCAGTGCCGTGACACCGGCTATCGCGGTCGGCAGGGCGTCTTCGAACTGCTCGTGATGAGTGAATCGCTGCGCGCACTCACGCAGGCGCGCGCCAGTGGTGAGCAAGTGCGCGCGGTGGCGCTGCAGGAGGGGATGCAGACGCTGCGCGACGACGGCGTGCGCCTCGTGCGTGCCGGGGTCACCTCGCTCGAGGAAGTGCTGCGCGTCACGTCGGGCTGAACAGACGGAGAGACGTTCCCCGCGCGCGCCGGTGTGACGCCGCGCGCACCGATTGTCACGATCATGGCGTGACACCACACGCTGTGTGATCTGTCGCACAGGGCGCCGTTGCGGGCAGCCTGGGGAATCGTGAGCATGACGCGAGCCGTATGCCCGTGTCCGCTTCCTTCGATTTCACATGATCCCTTCACTGCCAACGGCATGGCGTGTGGGCGTGGCGCTGCTCGGCGTCGTGGCCGCCGCACCGACGCTTCACTCGCAGGCCGCGCCACGACCCACGGCGTCCGGATCCGCGCCGGCTGAACCCACCGTGCGCGGCGCCCTCGCGCATCTGGCCACCAAGTACGGCGCCTGGCTGTCCATCGGTGCGAGTCGCGGTGGCGCGGATCTGTTCTGCGAGGTGTGCACGCAGGATCCCACCTACGGATGGGGGCTGCAGGCCAGTGCCGGACTGCGGCTGGCGCCGGCCTTGCTGCTGGGGGTGGAAACCGTCGGGTGGTTCGATGTGCTTGGCGACGCGGATCGCACGGTGCGCAGCACCACCGTGCTGCTGCGCAGCTACGCCTTCGGTCGCTCGCGACCCTTCCTGCAGGGAGGGGCGGGCGTGGCGCGCTATCGCGTGAGCGACGGCAACGCGGGCTTTCACACGCAGTCCCCGGCACTCACGCTGGGCGTGGGTCATGATTGGCGCGTCGGCTCGGCCACGGTGACGCCCCACATCGATGCGGTCGTATCGGTGGGCGGCAGGCTGCAGAGCGCACGCACGAGCAACGCCATCGATCCCAATGCGCGGCTGGCGCTGGTGCGCACCGGCTTCGCGCTGTCGTGGTTTCGCTGACCACCTGCTGACCACCTGCTGACGACCTTCGGAGAGCATATCATGCGCCCTGTCCGTCCGTATCGTTCCGTCGCTGCGGGGCTGCTCGTCACGGCCACCCTGGCAGCGTGCAGCGGCACCGCCGACGCGCCCACGCAACCATCGGCCGATGCCATCGCGGCAGCCGCGCCCAGCCGGGCGTTCGGCATCTGGACGCCCGGGCGCGGCGATACCTGCTCCGCCGACGTGCACGATCGCTACGCGACGCTGGGCCCCGACGGCAAGAAGTACCCCATCTGGCATCCGCCGACCGATCCCGCCACGGGCTGTTCCTTCGGCCACGAGCACGGCCGGGATCCGCGCGGCTCGGCGCTGTATCGCGAGGTGGGCGATCTCCCCTTCGGCTACGCCAACGAGCAGCTCGACCGTGCCGGACTTGGCATGCAACGGCACGAAGACCACGTGGGCCACAAGATCGAATGGGAGAACGATCTGCGTATCCGTCCCGGCGGCAGCGGCGGCGTGCTCGAAGTCACCTGCGACGTGATGGCCAAGCTGCATCAGGGCACGCACTCACGCGATGCGTTCGCCAACAACCTGCACGAACTCAATTACCACATCCGGTGCAATGACCGCACCGAGATGCACATCACCATGCTCAGCGCCATCGGGCGCGCGGGGGAGTTTCAGAGCACGTGCGGCGGAACCATTGCCGCCGGCCCCGGCAATCCGGCCAACGCACCAGCCGGTGGCGGCCATCGCCGCATTCCCGATGCCGCGTGCATCCTGAATCGCATCCTGGTCGATCCGTCGCGCAGCTCCGATTTCGGCAGCCTGCACGAGAGCTGGGAAACGTCGAACGAAATCAAGGCGGCCAACGGCAAGCGACTGGCGTTCTTCAATCCGTACTTTCAGGTGTTCCGCCCGAGTCGCTTCTTCGACCCGCTCAATCCCACCGTGGTGGGGCGTCCGGTGGCGCTCTGCGCGACCGTCATGGGCGAGCGCCGGGCCCGCAGCCGCGAGTGTGATGGCCTCACGAGCACCGTGAATGGCACGCTGCTCAGCGTGGACTTCGATGACAGCCGGTCGCCCTTCAACGGCGCGCGCCGGCAGGTGGACATCAACGACAACGTCATCAGCAACGGCGGCGGGGCGACCGAGTGGTACACCGACCCCTTTGGCCGCAACGGTCGCACCACGCCGTTTCCCGGCAGCATCAAGCAGTTCATTGCCTCGATCGACAACAACTACGGTGTGGGCGTGAACGGTCCGGTGATCGGTGGCAACCGCGTGTACAGCGGCACGGGTACACGGGCGCCGAACTGATCAGTAGACGATCGGCTCACGCATTCCGGTAAGCGGCGATTCGACACGGCGGTCACGCGCCTGCAGGAGTGGGTGGGGCGGCGCGGTTCGTGCGCATTCATCGGTCGCACGTGGTCAATCTCGACTTCGTGAGCGCCATTCGCCCGCACGATGCCGGACGCTATCTGGTGGAGCTGCGCGACGGAGCCAAGATCGTGGCCAGTCGTTCGGGTACGCAGCTGCTGCGGCAGCTCACCGGATGATCGTGAGGTACGCTCCATGTGGCGCTCGCCGCGACGCGTGATGCAAAGCGGATACGCAGATGCGCGACCGCGCACCAGGGCTGACAACTCGCCATTTGCATCGGCTGCACGTATGCTTTGGTGTACGTGGCCGATGTGCCAACCGTGTGCGGCCGCGCTGTGCGTCATCCTCTTGCTGGAGACAGCCATGCTCACCCCTCGTCGGGTCTTGTCGCCGCTGCTCTCGCTCACGCTCGTCCTTTCGCTCGCAGGAACTCGGGCCGAGGCGCAGTATCCGGAACTGCAGCCGGGCACCACCATTCGCATGCGCGGATCGCAACTCGCGGGAACGGTGCGTGGCATCATCGTGGCCCGGAGTGGTGACTCGCTCACCGTTGCCCGCACGAATGCGGGGCCGCTCACCATCGCGATCTCGTCGTTGAACTCGGTCGATGTGTTCCGCGGGAAGAGTCGCGGACGCGGTGCGCTGCGTGGTGCCTTGTGGGGCGTCGGCGTTGGCGCGCTGCTCGGCCTCGTCCCCGCCGACGAGAGCGAATGCGAGTTGGACCCGGAGGTGCCGGGCTGTGGCTCCGTGGCGCAGTCAGTCGCGTTGACGGCTATCGGCGGGGGCGTGACGGGGTCGTTGATCGGCGTGGCGATCGGTGTCGAGCGGTGGGACAAGATGCCCATCGCCGTGCGTGTCGGGGTCGGACGTAGAACGGGGGCCGTCATCAGCGTCGGCCTTCACCGCCGGTAGCCTCCATGAGCGCCGTCACCTACCGACACCTGATGGGGAGTGTGGTCTTCCTCGCGCTGGTGGGCACCAGCCAGCCGCCGGTCGCCCTGCAACCCGTCCAGCCGGCGCTCTTCGCGGCGCCCAATTCGTTCGTGAACGCGCTGGCTGATGTGGATGGCGACGGCGATCTCGACCTGTTCGTGGGCTTCAATGGCGCGCCCAACCGTCTCTATCGCAACGACGGCGGCACGTTCGTGGACGTGGCGGCGGCCAGTGGCGTGGCCGATGGCCGGCCGACGCGCGCGGCGGCATTTGGTGACTGGGACGCCGACGGCGATGCCGATCTGTTGGTGGGGTTCGCCCCCGGGGCCGGGCCGGTGCTGCAACTATACAGGAACGATGGCGGGCGCTTTACCGACGCCACCACCGTGGCCGGGCTGAGCATGGACAGCGGTGCCGTGCGACAGCCGGTGTGGGTGGATATGGACAGCGACGGGGACCTCGACCTGTTCGTGGCCTTTCGCGACCGCGCCAATGCGTTGTTCCGCAACGAGGGTGGCCGTTTGCGCGACGTGGCGGCGGAGGTGGGATTGGCCGATACCCGGCGCAGCGTGGGCGCGGTGTGGGCCGATCTCGATGCCGATGGTGATCTCGACGTGATCGTGGGCAACATGGACGGCGACGCCAACGGGGTGTTCCGCAATGACCGCGGACGATTCACCGATGTGGCCGAGGAGTGGGGGCTGGCCTGGGGTGGCCGCACGCCGCGCGATCCAGCCAACGGGACCGTGCGCCCCTGCGTGGCCGACGTGAACGGCGATGGCCGGTGGGATGTGATCACGGCCAACTACGGCACCCCTGGGCTGTTCCTCTCCAATGGCAAGGAATGGCGCAACGAAGCCGTCGCCTGGGGCGTGGCCGCCGACGGCCGGTACGATAGCTGCGCTCTGGCCGACCTCGATCACGACGGGACGCTCGACCTCTACCTCAATGGCACGGTCACCCAGGGACGCAACTGGCCCGACTACCTATACCGGCGCCAGGGTTCACGTTTCGAGAACGTCATCCCCTCCGATCTGGCCGCCGTCACCGCCGACCACGGCGTGCAGTGGCACGACCTCAACGGCGACGGCACCGCCGATCTGGCGCTCACCGGCCAGGGGCCGCATGCCCTGTTTGCCAACCGGCTCCCCGACAGTCTCGCCGTCCGCTCGCTGCGGGTGCGGGTGGTGGACGGGCGCGGCCGCGCCACGCGGGCGGGGGCCGAGCTGCGGGTGTTCGCCGCCGGCAGTACGCGGCTGCTGGCCACTGCACTGGTTGATGCCGGCTCGGGCTACGATGCCCAAAGCGACGCCCCCGTGCATCTGGGGCTCCCCCAGGGCGGCCG
>Ga0315899_10000560_pt1 | contig 44621 bp, 42 predicted proteins | sample LakEriMetagenome_2_FD_203518 | JGI IMG/M metagenome (GOLD analysis project Ga0315899, IMG submission 203518) | Freshwater fungal communities from buoy surface, Lake Erie, Ohio, United States - Buoy 4 MA112 | ecosystem: Environmental > Aquatic > Freshwater > Lake | place: USA: Lake Erie, Ohio...
CAGTCCAAGCGAGCTTCCAAAACGCGTAACAGCATCATCTCTTCGCTCCCATCAGGCCTAAACCCAATGAAAACCGCAAAGAAACCGCCGTCCGCGCTTCTCTTCCTTCCAATAATGTCAAACAGCCAGACCTTCCGAAAAAGGCCTCACACCTTTAGGGCCGAACAAGTTCCCCTCCGACCGAAGACGGATTGTCACAACCTATGTTGTGTGGGAGCGCATTCGACCGGCGGAGGCGCTACAGCGCGTTCCGTCGGTGTGGGGCGTATATAGGGATAGCTTTTTTTCGTGTCAACACGTTTTCTGACGATTTTTTGAGCCTATTCTCTTCGCTACCGGAACATACCGCCATTATGTCTACCCATAGAGGGCCTTCCTGCGTGACCTGCCATATCTATGACGTCGCTATCATCGGAGGGGGGATCAATGGCTGCGGAATAGCGCGGGATGCCGCTGGTCGGGGCCTTAAGACAATCCTCTTCGAGAAAGGCGACCTTGCCCAAGGCACGTCCTCTGCCTCGACCAAGCTGATCCATGGGGGGCTGCGCTATCTGGAGCACTATGAGTTTCGGCTGGTGCGCGAGGCCCTCATTGAACGGGAGATCCTCCTCAGCATCGCGCCCCATGTGATCTGGCCGCTGCGTTTCGTCCTGCCACATCATCAAGGATTGCGCCCAGCTTGGCTGCTGCGGTTCGGACTTTTTCTTTATGACCATCTCGGCGGGCGAAAGATTCTGCCCGCCACAAAGACAATCGACCTCAACCGCTCACAAGCCGGCAAACCGCTTCGCCAAGGCCATTCCCTAGGCTTCGAATACTCCGATTGTTGGGTAGAGGATTCCCGCCTCGTTGTGCTCAACGCTAAGGATGCTGCAGAACATGGTGCCGAAATCCATGTGCGCACTTCTGTCACAGCGGCTAAACGCGAGGCCGATCTATGGCGAATCGAGACGCTCACGCACACGGGTGCGATGCAGACCTTTCAGGCGCGGCAACTCATTAACGCGGCAGGGCCTTGGGTTGCCGAGACGCTGAACAACACGCTGCGTATGAACAGCGCAGCAAAAGTGCGCCAAGTGAAAGGCAGCCACATCGTCGTCCCGAAACTCTACGACCACGACCGCTGCTATATTTTTCAAAACACCGATGGTCGCATCATCTTTGCCATTCCCTACGAACATGATTTCACTTTGATCGGCACAACAGACATCGACTATCACGACGATCCAACCAATGTGCGGATCTCTGAAGATGAAATCGACTATCTCTGCAATGCTGCAAGCGAATATTTTAAAACGCAGATCACGCGCGATAGCATTGTATGGACCTATTCTGGCGTGCGGCCGCTTTACGATGACGGCGCCTCCAAAGCGCAAGAAGCAACACGCGATTACGTCCTCGTCCTCGATGCCCCAGCCGGGAAAGCCCCATTGCTCTCTGTCTTCGGTGGCAAGATAACGACCTATCGACGCCTCGCGGAAGCTGCGCTCGACAAATTGCATATCCCGAACGCAAAAAAAGGTTGGACCGGAACGAGCGCCCTGCCCGGCGGCGATTTCCCTGTCGATGGTTTTGCAAAAGCAGTCGAACGCTTACGGGAGCATGCGCCTTTTCTGCCCGCGCCGACAGCCACCCGCTATATCCGCGCCTATGGCACGCGGGCTACACAGATCGTAGGTGACGCAACAAAGATGGACGATCTCGGCCGCCGCTTCGGCGCAGATCTTCATGAAGCGGAAGTGGATTACCTCATCCGCGAGGAGTGGGCGCGCAGTGCCGAGGACATTCTCTGGCGGCGTAGCAAACTGGGCCTGCGATTTGACGATAGCGAAACCGCGAAACTCCACGAATATGTCGCACAGCACGTGCAGAGCTTGACCTTATCGGACCAGCCACATGCGCGATAAAAAAAGTCTTATTCCAAACGCTGGAGCAGAGCCGAGCCCGTTGGGCGCGAGGAAGGCACAGAAACCGTTTTGGCATTCTGGGAAGCGGCCTCAAAACACAAGCAGGACAGAGGCTTTCAGCCCCTCCAGCGGGGCTCGAAACGCTCAGCATCTTTCACGAAATCCTCATGACGCACGAGTTTTCCGGTGTCGCCTTGCCTTAAGGCGCGACCGACACGTTCGACGGCACGAAATACACGAAGGAAATTGCCGCTCGCAATTGCAGCGATTGCGCTCTCCGACCAACCGCGTCGGATCAACTCCGCCAGCAAATGCGGAAAGCGTGATACGTCCTCGAGACCGTCGGGCGTATCGCCACCAAAAAAGTCTGAGCCAATGCCGACATGCTTGATACCGATCATTTGCGCGACATATTCAATGTGATCGCACAGCTGCTCCAAAGTAGCTTTGGGCGGCGGCCCCAATTCTTGCGCCCGCGCTGCATAAGCTATCGCGCGATCAATATCCTTGCGTCCTTTCGTATATTCATCCTTAAGAGGTCGCGCCCAATCGAGTGCCGCCTGATTGATGAATTCAGGCACGAAAGTCAGCATTACCAAACCGCCATTCTGCGGCACGCGCTTGAGAACCTCGTCGGGCACATTGCGCGGATGGTTGCACAACGCTCTTGCATTGGAATGTGAGAATACGATCGGCGCTTGAGTGATGTCGAGTACCTGATGCATCACCTCATCCGTGACATGAGCAAGATCAACCAGCATGCCAAGCCGGTTCAACTCGCGCACCACTTCCCGACCAAACTCCGTCAACCCACCATGCCGGCGCTCATCGGTAGCGCTATCCACCCAGTCGAGTGTTTCATTATGCGACAAGACCATCAGACGAGCACCTGCCGCGTACCAAATCCGCAGTGGCGCGAGCGAATTCTCAAGTCCGACGCCGCCTTCTACTGTCAAAAAGGACGCGATCTTCCCTTCGCGTTTCGCCTTCAGAATGTCGCTCGATTTCGTTGCCTGCATGAAGATTTCGGGATGCGCCTCGTTCATCCGGCGCCACACATCGATCACTTCAAGCACTGAGCGGCCAGGATAGGCGATTTCCGTCGGTACAAAAGCTGACCAAAATTGCGCTGCAAGCCCGCTCTGTTTGAGGCGCGGAATATCGGTATCCCCGTCCTGATGCACCCGGTTGAGATTATAGGCTCCAACATCGCCGCGCGCCTGCGGATCGGAATAGATGACCCAAGGAAGATCGTTATGACCATCCACGAGCGGAATGCGTTTGAGAAGTCGCTTTGCTTTCGCAAGCGCTGGATCTTCGCTCCGCGCCGACGCGCCTTTTTTTACTTTCGTTTTGACCGCCATGAGCCCCTCCTCCAATCTTACAAGCGTAAATCCGGCACGGCGGAAATCAATGTCTACTTATGATTTTGAAAGCCAAGCAGACTGTCGAGAAATTCATAGCTCGTCGGATCATCCGGGCATGCACCGGCGCCACATTCGAGTGCCGTACCTACGACATTAGCAACAGCCAGCAGGAAGAAAACGCCGATCGCCAAAGTGCCCAATGGCGGCATGGGCGCGCGACGCTCATTGTTCCAGCGCGGCACGATGAGCAGCATCAACGAGGCACCGGCGATCACTCCAACGAAAAGGATGAATGCCCAAGTGTAGAAATGCAGTCCTAGGAAAGGGTCGCCATAAGCGCCGGTCCCCGGCACAATGTGCAGCAAGATCTGTCGCATCGCGATGAACATGCCAAGCACGGCCGAAACGATCATGATCCCGTAATGACGCGGATGATGTAAGACCGCAATATTCAAAACCAACCCAATCCCAACGCCGAACATGGCCACGCGCTGCAAAAGGCAGAGTGGGCAGGGCAGGTCGTGATTGATGATTTGATCGGCCAGCGCATACCCGAGAGCCGCTGATAGGCCCAGAAGACCGAGACTGTTCAAATAGGCAGGGACACGACCGGACATGAGGCACCGTCAAAATGCGAGATCGAGCGAGCCCGTCACGTGATAGCGGAACATGGCAAGCATCGCAGCAAGGCCTGCGAACCATAGCAGTATTGAAAACCCGGGTTGACGCCGCCAGCCTGCCATAATGGCACCGGCGAAGAGGGCGAAGGGCAAAACCATCATGGGACACAACTCGTCAAAACGTACTCTATCTTGCAGGATCAGCTTTGTTTGCCAAGCCCTGCAACAAACCTCCTGAAATCGCGCGAGCTATGCGCGCCACTTGCTTGACAGGCGAGGCCCGCGTGAGAAGTTGCGAGAACAGCAGCAAAAGCTGCATGAGATTAGGGTGCGCGCAATGCCGGGTCAGAGAATAAAGCGGCTAACCCGCGCGCGCGACGCGTGAACCGTCAACGATGCTTTCGCCCGATATCGCCTATCTCGGAATGCTCGCTTCCAAAATGGTCATCACGATGTTGGTCGTGGTGGGAACTTCGCTGATTGTGGAGCGCACGGGCCCCTTCATCGGCGGTATGATCGCCACATTGCCAATATCGGCTGGACCCTCCTACATCTTTCTGGCGCTCGATCACGATTCCGCATTCATCGCTTCCGCTGCATTGACGACGCTCACGGCTAATGCGGCAACCATGCTCTTCGTCGCCGTTTATGCCCACCTCGCCCAGAAACATGGCACCATGCGGAGTCTGGGGATTGGCTGGATTTTTTGGAGCTGCCTAATGGCAGGCTTTTCATTAGTGCCTTGGACTTTGGAGACGGCGCTCCTCGCAAACGGCTTGGCCTATTTCATCAGCGCCCGTCTCTGCCAAGCCTTTATGTCCGTGCCGAAGGCCGGTATTTTGAAACGCGGAAAATGGGACATTCCCATGCGCGCCTTCGGTGTCGTGGCTCTGGTCGGGATCGTCATCACATTGGGCAATCTCGCGGGGCCAAAGGCTGCCGGGATCGCCGCTCCCTTCCCGATCGTGCTTTCAAGCCTCGCTGCTATGCTGCATCCACGCCTCGGCGGGAAGATTGCGGCAGCGACACTGGCCAACAGCCTTCCCGGCCTTGCAGGTTTCGCCTTTGCTATCACCGCGCTTCATGTCACTGCCATACCGCTTGGATCGGCATGGGCGCTTAGCCTCGCTCTTCTTGTCAGCGTAGGCTGGAACATCGCTCTCGTTCTCCGCAAACATCTGACCACCCGCCCATCCACTAAGGGAAATTCTCGCTGATGTTCCATCGTCTCGACGCCAATGCCGACACTGTTCACTGGGGCTATCTCGAAGCCGCCATTCCACCGCGCCTCACCATTGCGTCCGGTGAAGTCGTGACGCTATCGACGGTGTCGGGTGGTCCTGAGTTCATCCCGGCATGGGCGAAAGAAACGCCACCCGGCCTCATCGATGTACATCAGAAAATCGGTAAGCCGACCTTACCCGGACATATCTGCACCGGCCCCGTGTCGGTAGTGGGCGCAAAAGCAGGGCATGTCCTGCAAGTCGATATTCTCGATGTCGAACTGCATTACGATTTTGGCTACACCTATGTGCGACCGCTCGCAGGCGCGCTGCCCGACGAAGCCAAAGATTTTCGCAATTTTCCCTCGCGCATCGATCGCGCCGCCAAGCTCGCTCACATGCCATGGGGCCACGCGATTCCGTTAGATCGCCCCTTCTTCGGCGTGATGGTGACGGCACCGCCGCGCGAATGGGGACGGATCAACACGCTGCCACCGCGCCGCAATGGTGGCAATCTCGACAATAAAGAACTCGTGGCAGGCACCACGCTTTATCTGCCCGTCTTCGTCGATGGTGCAAACTTCTCAGTCGGCGATGGCCATGGCGCGCAAGGTGATGGCGAAGTCTGCATCACCGCCATCGAGACAGGGCTCATCGGCACATTCCGCCTCACCGCGCGCAACGATATGACGTTGACATGGCCGATGGCGGAGACACCGACGCACATGATTACCATGGCGTTCGATCCTTCACTCGATGCCGCTGCACAAATCGCGCTGACAGCGATGATCGATCTTGTCACCGCACGGACACCGCTCGATCGCGATGAAGCCTATGCGCTTCTCTCACTCGTCGCGGATGTGCGTGTCACCCAACTCGTGAATGGCAATAAGGGCATTCACGTCATGCTGGCGAAGGAATGGTTCGATAAGCCAGTGAAGCGCGACTGAAATCAGCCGCGCGCCAACGTCACCAGCGTTTGCAGCAGAACATCGGCACCCGCTTTCGCCCATTCGGGGAAAATGGTTTCCGCCTCATTGTGCGACAGACCGTCGACACACGGGCAGAAGATCATGGCAGCGGGCGCCACCTTCGCGATGTGGAAGGCATCATGCCCTGCGCCTGATGCAATGTCGCGATGCTTATAACCGGATTCATCCGAAGCCGTACGGATTAGCTGGCAAATCTCCGGATTGAAATGAACCGGCGGTTGCGCACCAGCAGGGTCAATCACGATTTCCAACCCCTGCGCCGCTGCAATCGTCTGCGAATCCTTGATGAAGAGTTCGGCCATTGCCGCAAGTGCATCGCCATCGACATGGCGGAAATCAACCGTGAACTTCACAAGCCCCGGAATGACGTTGCGTGAATTCGGCGAGACTTCCATGAAACCAACAGTACCGACCGAGTTGGGATGCGCCAGCGCGATCTGATGAACGCGCTCGACGATGCGCGAGGCGCCAAGCAGTGCATCGAAACGCCGCGCCATCGGCGTAGCGCCCGTATGGCTATCGCGCCCCTTGATCTCGACATCGAACCACCGAAAACCTTGTCCCGTCGTGACCACACCGATCTCGCAGCCTTCCATTTCGAGAATGGGCCCTTGCTCAATATGCAACTCGACATAAGCGTGCAATTTGCGTGCGCCGGCTTTCTCGTCGCCAATAAAACCGCCGCCAGTCAGTGCCTCGCCAAAGCTGACACCCGTTGCATCCTTGCGCGCGAGCGCCCAATCGCGCGGATGCGTTCCGGCAAAAACGCCTGAAGCGAGCATGGCCGGACCGAAACGGCAGCCTTCCTCATTCGTCCAATTGATCACCTCGATCGGCCGCTCTGTTATGATCCCAAGTTCATTGAGCGTACGAACCACTTCAAGCCCTGCGAGGACGCCGAGCACGCCGTCGAATTTTCCACCCGTCGGTTGCGTATCAAGATGGCTTCCAGTCGCGACCGGCGCGAGATCATTGTTGCGGCCGGGACGGCGCGCAAACATCGTTCCCATATCGTCCACGCCGACGGTGAGCCCGGCCTCCTCGCACCAACGCCGGAACAGCGCACGCCCTTCGCGGTCGACATCGGTCAACGTCTGGCGATTGCTGCCCCCACCCGGGGTCGCCCCAATCTTGGCCATCTCCATCAGACTGTCCCAGAGCCTGGCGCTATTGATACGGAGATTGCCTTGCATACTCATGGGAGACCCTTTCAACCAAAATCATCGGCGGCCGCACAATGCGGCGATTCGGACGTGCTGAGTTCTGCAATCAGCGCAATTTGGGATTGAGCGCATCGCGTAGCCAGTCACCCAGAAGGTTAATGGCTAGCGCGAGAACGATCAGCGTGAGCGCCGGAAACAGCAAAATCCACCATTCGCCCGAAAATAGGAATTGCTGGCCGATGCGGATCAGCGTGCCGAGCGAAGGCTGCGTAGGCGGCATACCGACTCCAAGGAAGGACAGCGTCGCCTCCTCGATAATGGCAAGCGCCAGATTGATCGTGGCAATGACCGTGATTGGGCCCATGACATTCGGCAGAATATGCAGCGCCATGATGGCAAGGCCTGAGCGACCGCTGACCCGTGCCGCCTGTACATATTCGCGGTCTTTCTCGATCAAGGTCGAACCACGCACCGTACGCGCATATTGCGCCCAGTTCGAAAGGCCGATCGCGACAATGAGCAGAAATAAAGTCGCACTCTCTTGCTGCGCCGGTGGGATAACTCCGCGCGCAACACCAAAGACAAGCAATGCGATCAAAATGGCGGGGAAAGACAATTGTACATCCGCCACGCGCATCACGATAGCTTCAACTTTGCCACCATAATAGCCTGCAATAAGACCGAGCAGGACACCGAAGACCATTGAGAACAGCACGGAGGCCGCACCGACCAAGAGCGATACGCGCGTACCATAAACGACAGCCGACAACATATCGCGTCCCTGCGGATCGGTGCCGAACAGAAAGACGTTATTGGTGAATTCATTCGGCACACCCGGCTTGGTCATGCCATCCATCAAATTGAGTGCAGCCGGATCGAATGGATCTTGCGGCACGAAATAGGGGCCGACAAGCGCGCCACCGATCATCAATATCGACAGGAGCGCCGACAGGATCGCAACCGGGGAGTGGCGAAACGCGTAGACGAGATCGCTATCGTAGAAGCGATGCCAACGGCTTTCTTGTGGCTCAATCTGCGGCGAAGGAGGCATTGCTGTCATCTCAATGCGCCTTCCCTAAACGCGACTGGCTTCGCAGACGCGGATCGATCACAAAATAGAGAAGATCAACAACCAGACTGACTATGACGAAGACCGAAGCGACGAACATCAGATAGGCAGCCATCACCGGCACATCGGCAAATTGCACAGCGTTGACAAAGAGCGATCCAAGACCGGGCCATTGGAACACCGTCTCGGTAACGATAGCGAACGCGATTACCGAGCCAAGCTGCAGACCCGCAATCGTCACCACGGGAACGAGCGTGTTTCTCAACGCATGCCGCATCTGGATCGAACGCTCGGAAATGCCGCGCGCCCGCGCAAAGCGCACATAATCGGTTCGCATCGCCTCGAGCATTTCGGACCGCACAAGACGCATAATAAGTGTGAGCTGAAAGAAGCCGAGCGTCAGTACCGGCATCACGAGTGATTTAAGTCCCGATTCGGTTAGAAGCCCCGTGCTCCACCAACCGATTTTCACAACGTCCCCGCGCCCGAATGACGGCAACATGCGCAATTCGACGGCGAAGATATAAATGAGCCCGATGCCAATCAAGAAAGTCGGCAGCGATACGCCAATTAGACTAAGCGTCATAATGGCATTGCTAACAAAACCAGTCCGGTGAATGGCTGCATAGATCCCCAGCATCACGCCAAACACGGTCGAAAAAATCGCCGACAAGACTGCGAGTTCAACGGTCGCAGGCAGACGTTCCTGAATGAGATCGGAGACTTTACGCCCCTGCCGATAGGAAACGCCAAATTCTCCACGCGCCGCATTGCCCATGAAACGCGCGAATTGCAACGGCCATGGGTCGTTCAGCCCGAGCCTTTCTGCCAGTTCCTCGCGATCCTGCAGGGTCGCTTCTTGCCCGACCATGTTCGAGACAGGATCGCCAACGAAGCGAAACATCGAAAAAGCGATGAAGGCCACCGCCACGAGTACGAGAAGACCCAGAACCAGCGAGCGGAGCGCGTAGGCAAACATGTGATTGGGAAATCCAAAAAAGAGGCCAGGGCCTTGCGGCCCTGGCGCATCATTGTGTCAGGATCAGTTCGCGAACTTCACCATTTTCAGCTTCGGCGTGTTGGAGACGTCAACTGGAATGTCGACGTTCTTCTTCATCGCGTAAGCGAGTGTCTGGTTGTGAATCGGGATGTAAACGACATCATCCTTCAGCACCTTCCAGATCTCAGCAATCGTCGCGTTGCGCTTGGCCGTATCGGTCTCGCTGTTGAGCGACTGGATCTTATTGTCGATGTCCTTGTTCGAATAGCCTGTGCCATTCGAGGAACCGAGGCTGCCTTCCCGCGTATGATAAAGGAAGGTGAAGATGTAGTTGCTGTCGAAGGTCGGCACGCCCCAGCCATACATGTAGAGATCCGTTTCCGCCGGTTGCTTCAGCACGAGCGGGAAATGGATCGACTTCGATTGGCTAACGAGGTTCACCTTGATACCGATCTGCGCCCACATGCCGACTACCGCCTGACAAATCGCTTCGTCATTGACATAGCGATCGTTCGGGCAATGCAGCGTCACGGAGAAGCCGTTCGGATAACCCGCATCGGCCATCAATTTCTTGGCCGCAGCGACGTCACCTGTGGGCACTGCATCGAGTTCCTTCGTCCAGCCATTGACAAAGGGCGGCATGATGACACCCGTCGGAATGGACTCGCCGCGCATGACGACGCGCTGGATCGCAGCGCGATTGACCGCCATGTTCATGGCCTGACGCACGCGCTTGTCGGCGAAGGGGTTCTTGCCGTCGACATTGTCCGACTTCAAATCGGCGGCGCCGACATTCATGCCGAAAAAGATCGTCCGATTTTCCGGCCCGCTATTGAGGCGGATCTTCTGATCTTCCTTCAGCTTTGCGATGTCTTGCACCGGCACGTCCTGCACGAAATCGATTTCACCCGACAAAAGTGCGGCAACGCGCGTCGCATCCGCCTTGATCGGCGTGTAGATGATTTCTGTGACCTGCAGCGGGACTTGGCCCTTGCCCCAATAGGCATCGTTGCGTTTCATGACCGTCTTCACGTCGGGTTCGCGCGACACGAGAATGAACGGGCCTGTGCCATTCGCATTACGAACAGCGAAATTTTCTTCCTTGTTCTTGAAGTCTTGCGCCTTGGTCGTGTTGTTTTTCTCTGCCCACGCCTTGCTCATGATCAGAATCGAGTTCGTCGCATTGATCAGGAGCGGATCGGGACTCTTCGTTTTGATCTGAACCGTGTTGTCATCAACTTTGGTAACGGCGGCCACGCTCGTCAGATAGCCTTTGAAATCCGAGGTTGGCTGCATGGCGCGCTGATAGGAAAACACCACATCGTCCGCGGTCAGCGGCGTGCCATCGTGGAATTTCACACCGGGACGCAGCTTGAATTCCCACACGGACGGATCGTTCGGCAAAACGCCCCACGAAACGGCAAGCGCCGGACCGAGCTTGCCGGCAGCATCGCGTTCGGTCAGCGCTTCATAAATGTGGTTGTTGAGTGTTGTCGTCGGCCCTTCATTCTGCCCGTGCGGATCGAGCGTCAGCGAGTCGCCCGAGCGAGCCCATTTCAGGGTCTGCGCTTGTACGCCCGATGCCAAGATGGTCCCGACGGCCAGCACCGCGAGTAAAGCTTTTGAAAAGGTCTTCATAGATGGTCTCCCCTTCGCCTGGTGTCCCAGTCCTCGCGCAAAACTAGCCTGAGACCCAGCGGCCTGTCACGCAGTGGTAGTGGCGGCGTCAAAACGCCTCACCCCGGCTAGGGCTCTGGCTAGCGACACGCCCTGTCTGAACCGGGACCGGCACCCCACATCCTACCGCATGAGACAAGCGATCGCTGTGGGGCTGTCCACCATCCTTCTGCTAACCGGCTGCGGGCAAGAACCGGCCCCCATCGCAAGCCACGAGGTTGCAGCGGCGGCGCAGGAGATCGCGGCAACGCCAGCCCCTAAAATTGGCCTACCAGACCGCCAATTGGCGGAAACGACGCTCCAGCGTGTCGAGGCGCGCCTCCGGTCGGCGGCCACCACCGTGTGCCGCGAGAGGGGCGGCGGCCAATGCCGTTGGCGGGTCGAGTACCGGCATGATCCAGTCTTCAATGCCTTTGCCTCCGGTCAGGACCAGATCGTCATGCATGGCGGGCTTTTCAGCGCGGCGCGCGATGAAACCGACATCGCGATGGTGCTGGCTCATGAACAGGCCCACCACATCCTCGACCACATCGCGGAAACCAACCGCAATGCGGGGATTGGAGCCTTTATTGCCGACATTCTGATCGTCGTGGGTGCGCAATGGCTGGCCGTCGAGTTGGGCTTGCCGCTTCCGGGCGGCATTGTCCAAACAGCGCGCCAAACAGCAGCTGGTGTGGGAGCCAAAGCGGGCGTGCTCGCTTTCAGTGTTGAGAACGAGATGGAGGCCGACGCGCTCGCATCCGAAATCCTGCGGCGCGCAGGCTACGATCCGAAAAACGCACGCGGCATGGTGTTGGCAATGGGCGCGCTTTCCAGAGGCGACACAACACCTCGCTTTCTAAGGACGCATCCCGCAGGGCCAGAACGCCTCGCCCATTGGGACAAGACAGCTTCAGGAACACCACCACCGCCGCGGACAGAAAGCTGGATGGATCGTGTCAGCGGATGGTTTGCGACGTTGCGCGCCGCTCTCTAGCCGAGCCGATCATTCGACGGTGCACGAATCCACGCGCTGCCCGCCATTGCCGTAAGTGTAGGTGATCGAAGGCGAGAACCGGTGCGTGAGCACGAAATCGGTTCCGCGCCCGCTCACATACCCGTTGACGGTCAGCGTTCCCATCTCGCGCTTGATACCGCGGACGCCATAGATGGTTTCCTTGCCCTGCATCACGGAAACGAGCGTGCCTGCCTCATCGTCGAGAATGAGCCTGTAAGTGACGCCCGAAGTCTTGCAGCTATAGGTCATGACAGCTGCCTCGGCCGCACACACGGCCGACAAGACAAGGGCAAGACAGAAACCTGCTCGAAACATACGCTCTACTCCACCGCGCTTGCAGCATGGCTCAAGCTCTAAGCCGCATGCTGGCGCGGAGCCTTGCTGCAGATCAAGCCCGATATGCATCTCTTTTGACAGTCCATGATCCGGGAGCCCACTTTGGACGCATGAGAGGGAGACCGCGCATGAACCGGATAGAAGCCAATCTCGTCGATATCGCAAAGCGGACCATCGCCGCTTGTCAGATCAACTGGCAGGACGGGCAGATCACATCGATCAAGCGACTTGGCCCCGCCCGGGCAGACTGGCCCTTTCTCGTGCCGGGCTTCATCGACGCGCATGTACATATCGAAAGTAGCCTGCTGCCGCCGGCAGAATTCGCAAGGCTGGCAATGCGTCAAGGAACCGTCGCCACTATTTCCGATCCGCACGAGATCGCAAATGTGCTCGGCCTCGATGGCGTCCATTTCATGCTGAAAGAAGCGCGGCAGACGCCACTTCATATCCTCTTAGGCGCACCGAGCTGCGTTCCCGCGACGCAATTCGAAACGGCAGGCGCGACACTAGGCCCAGCGGATGTCGCAACACTGCTCGACCAACCCGGGGTCGGCTATCTCTCCGAGGTGATGAATTTCCCCGGCGTTCTGGCGGGCGACCCCGATTTAATGGCGAAGATCGCTGCTGCGCATGAACGCGGCCTTCCGGTCGATGGGCACGCCCCCGGCCTGCGCGGTGAAGAAGCACGCCGCTACGCTTCAGCGGGCATTTCGACCGATCATGAATGCGTTAGCCTCGATGAAGCCGAAGACAAAATTACCGCCGGAATGACGATCATCATTCGCGAAGGTTCAGCCGCGCGCAATTTCGATGCATTGCATCCACTCATCGCGCGTCATCCAAGTAAAATCATGTTCTGCACCGATGATTGCCATCCCGACGACCTCGTCGAGGGGCACATCAACCAGCTGGCAGCGCGGGCCTGCGCGCTTGGCTACAATGTGTTTGATGTTCTCACCGCAGCCTGCATGACGCCGCGGATGCATTATCGCCTACCGCTCGGCAGCTTGCAGGTGGGCGAGCCCATGACAGGCGCGCTTGTGGCCGACCTCCAATCCTTCCGCGTGCTGCGAACCTATATCGATGGCGCCTTACTGTTCGACGATAGCAAAACGCGTTTGCCCTATTGCGCTGCGACACCCATCAACCGTTTCGATGCACCGCCAGTAACAGCGGAATCGTTGCGCATTACGAGCAACGCCACCGGGCCATCCGTGCCATGCCGCATCATCGTTGCGCATGATGGTCAGCTCATCACCAGCGAAGCGATCGAAACCATGCCCGTGATGGATGGCGAAATTCGTGCAGAACCCGCTCGCGATATTCTGCTGATGGCAGTCGCCAACCGCTACGCAAAGGCACCGCCCGCTTTGGCCTTGGTAAAAGGTTTTGGATTGAAACGCGGCGCGATCGCGTCAAGCGTCGCCCATGATTCCCACAATGTCGTCGCTGTTGGTTGCGACGCACTGTCACTTACTCAAGCGATTAACGCCGTAATCGAAACGCGCGGCGGCCTCTCGGCCACAGATGGAACTAAGGTCGATATTCTGCCCCTGCCAATTGCGGGATTGATGAGCGACCGTAATGGCGACGAGGTGGCGCGCGACTTCGCATCGCTCACAAAAAAAGCGCATACGCTTGGTTCGCACATGCGCTCGCCGATGATGGCCCTATCTTTCATGGCACTTCTTGTCATTCCGCGCTTGAAGCTGAGCGACAAGGGATTGTTCGACGGCGAGCGCTTCGCATTCTGCAATCTAATCGTCGCTTGACGATTACATTTCGAGCCCAGCCTTGCGGCGCTCCATCGCTGAGATGGCATGAAACCCGATCGTCCGGAAGGGTTCAGGCGCGATCCAATTCGCTTGCCCATAAACATTCTCGACATCAAGCTGCGGTTGACTAGTGACGATCAAATTGGCAAGGCGCTGACCCAGAAGCGTGCCCTTTACAATGCCAGAACCATTGCAGCCAGCAGCACCATAGACGCCCTCCGCAACTTTCCCCCAGCGCGGCGCTCCATTCATGGTCAAGGCTGTCGTGCCGCTCCACACATGCTCGAGCTTGCGATGGCTGAGCATCGGATAACGGCGATGAAAACAAGAAGTCAGCGCATCATGCACATGCTGCGGATCGAGCGGCCTTTCATACGCATAGAGCGAACGCACCAAGAGCCTATTCTGTCCAGCGCGCCGCAATGTCGTACCAAGACGGTGTGATGGCAGAACGCCCCACGCCGGATCGCCGAGATGAGCGGCATCTTGCGGATCCAATTCCTCGGTTAACCCGGCAAAGGTGAAGATGGTAACCAAACGGTCGCGCCAATAGCCGAAATTCTTGATTGCAGCATTGGTCGCAAAAATCACATGATCGGCACGGAATCGCGCCTGATCCGTTTCGATTAAGGCCGGTGGGCCAGCTTCAAACCGCACAACAGGTGAATTCTCATAAAGCGCAATGGCTTTAGGCAGCGTATCGGCAAGACCACGAATCAAAGCCGCCGGTTGCAGTAAATGTCCTTCATCAATGGCGATGCCGCATTGATAATAATCCATGCCGGTCGCCTGCCGGATTGCAGCACGATCGAGCAATCGATGCGCAACGCCAAGCGCCTTGGCGCGCGACGCCATGCCTTCGACTTTCTCAACGCCGAGCGGTGTCGCAGCGGCCGTGATGCGCCCGGTATGCTGCATCTCACATGTGAAGCCGCCCTGCTCCATCGCATCCGTCAAAGCGTCGAACCCCTCGCGCAGACAGGCATTGAGCGTATCGGCATGAACAAGTTGCGCGCCCGAAAGATCGAGCTTCAGATCGTGCTGACTGGCAAATCCGGAGTTACGGCCCGATGACCCCTCGCCTATTTCCGTGGCCTCGAGAACGGCGATTTCTGCGTTCGGATCGAGGGCATGAAGGCGACGCGCTGCTGCAAGTCCCGTATAGCCGCCGCCGATGATGGCATATTTGACACGATGTTCGCCCTGCGCCGATGGACGCGGCGTGCGCTTGGGCAAGAGCGCGTTCCAACCGCACCGGTCATCATAACGGGGATAGGTGAGACGCCCCATCGCGCACTCCATTCTCTGCTGACCAACCCCGCAAAGCGCGAGACAAGCTCGCCATCGGGCTTATCGCGAGCGGCGTTCAACTTCAATCAGGATCAAACCGCGGCATGGATGCGGCTTTGGCCAGATGCAAGTGCCCGCGCGCGCGATGCCACCTTGAACGCAGGCCCGCCGTGCGCAGCAATCGATTCCATGAGTTGAACCACGCGGCCCCAACCCATCTGATCCGCAGCGAACATCGGGCCACCGCGATAGGCAGGAAAACCATAACCATTGAGGAGGACGAGATCGATATCGCTAGCCTTCGTGGCAATCCCATCGTCCAAAATATGCGTGCCTTCATTTGCCATCACCGCGAGGATGCGCGCGACAATCTCATCCGCTGTCCAAGCCTTTTGCGGATAACCCGTTTTGGTCGCGTGGGCGCGCACCAGTGCTTCGATCTCCGGGTCACGCATTCGCTTGCCCTTGTCATAGCGATACCAACCGGAGCCTGTTTTCTGCCCGAAGCGGCCCATCTCGCAGATTAGATCGGCGATTGGCACATAACGCTCATCAGGACGCCGCGTTGGCGCGAGCGACTTGCGGCGCGCCCAGGAAATATCGAGCCCTGCGAGATCGGAGATGGTAAACGGCCCCATAGCGAAACCATAGGCTTCAAGCGCGTCATCGATTTCGAAAGGCAGCGCCCCTTCTTCCAGCATGAATTCGCACAGCGCGCGATATTGAGAGAAAATACGATTGCCGATGAAGCCATCGCAAACGCCCGCCACGACTGTGACCTTACCAAGCCGACGACCGACTGCGAGTGCTGTTGCCACCACATCCGGTGCGGTGCGCTCTGCCCGCACCACTTCCAACATCTTCATGATGTGGGCCGGCGAGAAAAAATGCATGCCGACGAGGCGCGAGGGATCAGACAGGTCGCCCGCCATACGATCAATGTTGAGATAAGACGTATTCGTCGCAAGGATACAGGAAGGCTTGGTGATGGCGTCGAGCTTGGCCAATAGCGCCATCTTGGCATCCATATCCTCGAAGATCGCTTCGAGCACGAGATCAACAGAATTCAATGCCGAAAGATCAGCGCGCGGCACAAGGCGCGCAAGGCGTTCTTGCCGCATAGCATCCTGCATGCGCCCGCTCGCGACAAGGCGATTGTAGATTGCTTCGATGCGTTGCAAGCCACGCGCTAACGCGGCCTCATCCGCCTCAATCAAGGTGACATCATAACCGGCATCGAGAAAAGCCACTGCAATGCCGGTGCCCATCGTGCCTGCGCCGACGATTCCGACAGGCTGGATCGCGCGTGCCGATTTTGATTCGTCTTGCACGCGCTGCGCAAGATTGCGCTCAGCCCACGCCACATGGCGTAAAGCTGCCGCTTGCGGACCTTGCTGAAGACGCAACGCCGTTGCGCGCTCTTCAGCCAGCGCCCACGCATAATCATGGCTCTTGGTGAGGCGAAGCAAACGTACAATATTCTGCGGCGCATCCTGACCCCGCAAACGTCGCAAAATCGGCGCTGTGATAGTTTCAATCTCGGCCGCATCGCAATCAGGAACAGTTAACGCACCTGCGCGACGCAGAGCCGTGCCTGATAAGCGCCGCGCGAGCGCAATTGCCTCAACACGGACGTCTTTGTCTGAAACAATGTCCGCAAGGCCGCAGCGCAGTGCTTCATCGGCTTTCATCATGCGGCCCGACAACAAGAGATCAAACGCGGCCGGCAGACCGCTCAAGCGAGGCAAGCGCTGCGTACCGCCCGCACCCGGCACGCAGCCGCGTTTGACAAAAGTGAGACCAACGCGCGCATCAGCTGCGATGATGCGCGCATGAGCCGCAAGACCAAATTCGAAAACTTCATCGCGGGCCAGACCCTGCCACACGGTCACAACCGGCTTTTCGCTCGCCTCAATCCGCTGCAGAAGATCAGGCAATTCTTTCAAGCGTGCGTCATTTGCGGCATCGCCAGCTGCGCCGCCTATGCCGGGAAAAATGACGACGATTCCCACAATGGCAGGATCGACTTGGTCATGCGCGATCCGTGCGGCGAGCCCTGCCATCAGCGCTTCACCGAGATCATCGATGGCGATCAACGCAACGCCATCCTGCAAGCTGTGCGCGAGAAGGCTCATCGCTGGGGTGGCCTTATTCCGCCGCTTTCGGCCAGGAATTGGCGTGGCGCGTCGGCTTGGCTTTGATTTTGAGATCGATGAGATCATCGCGTTCGCGTACCGAATTGCGCATCAACTGATCCTTGCCGGGGAAATATTGCTTCGGCACAGTGACGTCGGCCTGATACCAAGCCGCAGCACGCAAAGTGAACGCAGGGTCGGCCAAATGCGGACGGCCTAAGGCCACGAGATCGGCACGGCCCGCGGCAATGATCGTGTTCATCTGATCGGCGCTGGTGATGGCACCCACCGCCATGGTCGCCACACCGGCTTCGTTGCGGATGCGATCAGCATAAGGCGTCTGGAACATGCGGCCGAACACAGGCTTCGCATCCGCAACTGTTTGTCCCGTCGAGACGTCGATGAGATCGCATCCGGCCTCGGCGAAAGCGCGTCCGATCGCCACGGATTCGGCGTCCGTGATACCACCCTCTTTCCAATCGGTAGCAGAGATGCGAACCGACATCGGCTTATCCGCCGGCCAAACCTCACGCAGCGCGTTGAAGATTTCGAGCGGATAACGCAGGCGATTTTCGAGACTGCCGCCAAAGGCATCGGTACGGTGATTGGTGAGGGGCGACAGGAAACTCGCCAGCAGATAACCATGGGCTGCGTGCATTTCGAGCATATCGAAGCCCGCCCGATGACCGCGCTTGGCAGCAGCGACGAAATCAGCCTTCACGCGATCCATATCGACGCGATTCATTTCGCGCGGAATCTGGCTATCCGGATAATATGGAAGGGGGGATGCCGAGATGATGGGCCAATTGCCATGTGGTAATGGGCGATCCATCCCCTCCCACATCAATTTCGTGGAGCCCTTGCGACCTGCATGGCCCAATTGCAAAGCGATTTTTGCATCCGAATGGCCATGCACAAAATCAACGATGCGTTTCCACGCCACTTCCTGACCGTCGGAGTAGAGACCCGCGCATCCCGGCGTGATCCGCGCATCCTCGGATACGCAGGTCATCTCAGTATAGATCAACCCCGCCCCGCCAGTGGCACGCGCACCATAATGCATGAGATGCCAATCGCCCGGTACGCCATTCTCCGCGCTGTACTGACACATGGGCGATACGACTGCACGGTTCTCGAGCCGCATGCCGCGCAAAAAGAAAGGCTGGAACAACGGCGGCACCGGTGTACCATCTCTGCGATATTTTGCTTCTGCTCCCACCTCGTCCGCGCAAAGTTGATCGATGGCTGCGACAAGTTCGGGAGCGCGCAGCGCTAAATTGTCATAGGTGATTGCTTTCGAGCGCGTCATCAATCCGAAAACGAACCGTAATGGTGCAAATGGCCAGAAGCGCTTGACCTCCTCGAACCAGACAAGGCTGACCTCGGCCGCATGCTGCGTTTTTTCGACTTCGGTGCGGCGCTTTTGCTCGTAATGGGTGAGCGCCTGCGACACATTGAGACCTTGGCTCAAAAATGACTCATGCAGCGCGATGGCATCCTCCATCGCGAGCTTGGTACCTGAGCCGATGGAGAAATGCGCAGATGCTTTCGCGTCGCCCATGATGACAACGTTGTCTTTCACCCAACGCTTGCAATGGATCACAGGAAAATTACGCCAAACCGACCGGTTCGTGATGAGCGGATGGCCTTCAAGCTCCTCCCTGAAAATAGTCTCGAGGAATTGCGCCGAGGCGGCTTCGTCCATCTCGCCCAAACCAGAACGTTTGAACGTATCAGGATCGGTTTCCATCACCCAGGTCGAACGACCTGTTTCATATTGATAACAATGGGCGATGAAGATGCCGAATTCGGTTTCCTTGAAGAAGAAGGTGAAACTATCGAAAGGCCGCGTCGAACCCATCCACGCGAAATGATTGGGCCGAATTTCAAATTCCGGCTGGAAATAATCCTTCCATGCGTCGCGGATCCGGCTGTTAATGCCATCAGCAGCGATCACGAGGTCATATTGCTTAGCGAACGCATCAAAATCCTCAATCTCACGATTGAAGACCAGATTGACGCCGAGTGCCGTTGCGCGCTCCTGCAGAAGCCGCAGCAAGGTATGGCGTGAGCAACCACAGAAGCCATTGCCGCCGATCCGGTGAACCGTGTCTTTGAAATGGATCTCGATATCGTCCCAATAGGCGAATTCGGCCGCAATCGCGCGGTAGCTCGGCTCATCCACGCGTTTAAAGATGTCGAGCGTCTGGTCTGAGAAGACGACGCCAAACCCAAACGTATCGTCTTGCCGGTTGCGCTCGAAGACCGTGACATCAATCTCGGGCCAATCACGCTTCATCAAAAGACCGAAATAAAGGCCCGCAGGACCGCCGCCGACAATAGCTATGCGCATGACCGGTCTCCTCTCCGCAAAATCATTTTAAGCTTCAAATAGAAACCCGGCAAGCGGCCCTAAAAGTGACGGGATGAAAAGCCGCATGAAAGTTCGAAATGGAAGTTAAATTATTGATTTTATTACATATTATAGTCCAGCGTATCCGTCATTAGGTTTGCATGAACGCGCTGGACAATTCTTTTGAATTGCGAATAATATTTCTCTCAAGGAGACCCCATGGGCGCGACTATCCGTGGCAGACACGCATTGGTAACGGGCGGCGGACGCGGGATTGGTCGCGCCATTGCCGCACGCCTAACCGCTGCTGGTGCCCATGTCTCGATCATCGGGCGCGATGCCACCACACTGGCAGAGGCAAAAGCTTCTGGTGACGTTTGGGCAACGGCACGTGCCGACGTCACCGACGAAGCAGCCACTCGCGACGCCATCGCTCAACTCGCGGCGAAAGCGCCCTTCGACATCGTCATCGCCAATGCCGGCTGGGCCGAGACAGGCCTTTTCGAGCGCAGCGACAGCGCGCTCTTCCGGCGCATGTTGGACGTGAATTTCATGGGCGTGGTGACGAGCTTTCAAGCCGCCCTGCCCGGCATGAAGGACAGGGGCTTCGGCCGCCTCATCGCGATTGCATCGACCGCCGGCTTGCGCGGGTACCCGGCCGTTTCGGCCTATAGCGCTGCCAAACATGCTGTGATCGGCCTCGTGCGCTCGCTCGCGCTCGAATATGCGACAGCCGGGATCACCGCCAATGCGATTTGCCCCGGTTACACGGATACGGATCTCATTCGCAGCGGCGCGGAAGCCTTTGCCAGCAAACGCGGTATCTCGCTTGAAGACGCGAAAAGCCGTTTTGCACAAGACAATCCAATGAAGCGACTGATCGCGCCCGATGAAGTCGCAGAAAGCGTGCTCTGGCTGTGCAGCCCCGCAGCCGCATCCGTGTCGGGCCAGGCCATCGCCATCAATGGCGGGGAATTCTGATGCGGGCCTCGCTTCCCCTCAATGAATTCGACCGTGAGACCAAGGCGAGTGAGCGCCCGGGCGACCACAAAGGCGAATTGCGGCTTTGGTTACGCATGCTCACCTGCGCCACGCTGATCGAGCGCGAGGTACGCCAGCGCTTGCGTGAAGAATTTCAGATCACCCTGCCACGCTTTGATTTGATGGCGCAGCTCGAAAAATCGCCGACGGGCATGACCGTCGGCGAGGTCTCCCAAAGGCTGATGGTATCGAATGGTAATGTGACGACCGTCGTTGCAGGCCTTATTGAGGAAGGGCTCGTCGACAAGCGGCCCGCCCCGCATGACAAGCGCGTGCAAGTTGTCTCGCTGACGGCAGCCGGACGCAAAATGTTCCGCACCATGGCAGCGCGCCATGAGGAATGGATCGCAGACCTCCTTTCAGGTTTGAGCGATGAAGATGTAGCGCTTTTGATGTCGCAATTGAATAAAACAAAAGCGTCGATTCAGCGGGCCGTGAACACCTCCACATCGGACGCATAAGGGAGAGAACGAGCGATGGCGAATGCGAATGATACGGTTCTACCGGTTTCCGCCTTCAAGCCTCGCCATTTTCGTCTTGAGGTGAAGGATCGCGTCGCGACCGTCACGCTCAACCGGCCCGATCGGAAAAATCCTCTCACTTTCGAAAGTTATCGCGAACTCGCCGATTTTTTTCAGGCACTCCAAAAGGAAGAAGAAGTTAAGTCCGTCGTTATCACCGGAGCAGGCGGTAATTTCTGTTCGGGCGGCGATGTGTTCGAGATCATCGGCCCCCTCGTCGCGATGAAGACGCACGAATTATTGAAATTCACCAAAATGACGGGCGAGCTCGTCAAGACGATGTATGCCTGCCCGCAGCCAATCGTGGCAGCCATCGATGGCATTTGCGCCGGCGCAGGCGCTATCATCGCCATGGCGGCTGATTTGCGCATTGGGACAGCCGGAGCGAAGGTCGCATTCCTGTTCAATCGTGTCGGCTTGGCCGGCTGCGACATGGGCGCTTGCGCGATCCTACCGCGAATCATCGGTCAGGGCCGCGCTGCGGAATTGCTTTATACAGGCCGCATTATGCGCGGCGAAGAAGCCCACACGGCAGGTTTTTTCAATCGTCTTGCGAGCTCTGAAACGGTTCTTAGCGAAGCTTGGACGCTTGCCAAGGACATCGCCGATGGTCCCAATTTCGCGCATGCGATGACGAAGCGTATGCTACAGATGGAATGGGCGATGAGTGTCGAGACCGCGATTGAAGCGGAGGCCGTTGCTCAAGCCCTATGCATGCAGACGGAAGATTTCGGTCGCGCCTTCCGCGCTTTTGCGGCGAAGCAAACCCCCATTTTCGAAGGCAATTGATTGTGATGATTCCGCTCGGCGACACGCTCGACTGGCCATTTTTCGAACCGCGGCATCGCACTTACACGAAAGAGCTCGGCGCATTTGCTGAAACGATACGCGATCTGCCGCATGAGGATATCGATACTGCATGCCGTGCTCGCGTCCGCGCACTCGGTCGGGCTGGTTTTCTTCGCGCAGCGGTCCCTGCCGCCTATGGTGGCCTAACCGAGCAACTCGACGTGCGCACGCTCTGTCTCACGCGTGACATTCTCGCCGCGCAAGATGGGCTCGCCGATTTTGCCTTTGCCATGCAAGGCCTTGGCACTGGTTCCATTTCGCTCTTCGGTTCGGCACGCTTGAAGGAAACCTATTTGCCGCCCGTAGCGCGTGGCGAAAAAATTGCTGCCTTCGCATTATCGGAACGCGAAGCTGGCTCCGACGTTGCCGCAATCGCTACTACGGCCACACCCGATGGTGCCGATCATGTCCTGATCGAAGGCGGCAAAACATGGATCTCGAATGGCGGGATCGCGGATCACTATATCGTCTTTGCGCGCACTGGCGAAGCGCCCGGCGCTCGCGGATTGTCGGCTTTCGTCGTTGATGCAGAGACACCAGGCCTCACGATTGAAGAACGTATCGATGTGATCGCGCCTCATCCGCTCGCAACGCTGAAATTCGAAAAATGTCGTATACCGCTGGCAAACCGCCTTGGAGCGCCGGGAGAAGGCTTCAAGATTGCCATGGCGACGCTCGACATCTTCCGTTCGACGGTGGGGGCGGCAGCACTCGGCTTTGCGCGCCGCGCCCAACATGAAACGATCAAACGTGCCTCGTCGCGCCAATTATTCGGCGGCGTGCTCGGCGATCTGCAACTTGTGCAGGCCGCCATTGCTGAATCGGCAGCAGAGCTTGATGCCGCGAGCCTGCTCGTCTATCGCGCCGCATGGACGAAGGATCAGGGCGCACCCCGCGTGACACGCGAAGCTGCCATAGCAAAGATGGTTGCAACTGAAAACGCGCAAAAAATTATTGATCGCGCTGTCCAACTTCATGGAGGCCTTGGCGTGACGAAGGGTGTGAAAGTTGAGGAACTTTACCGCGAGATCCGCGCTTTGCGGATTTACGAGGGCGCAACCGACGTACAGAAGATCGTTATTGCGCGCGAATGCCTCAAAGCCTATGCGTGAGATGGAGCATGCCATGATCCGACCTGGACATGTCGATAGTTTCTGCCGGGACAATCTGCCACCAATCGAACAATGGCCCGATTTACGCGTAGCCGAGGCAGGGCTTAGCTATCCAGACCGAATGAATGTCGCCCACGACTTCATTGATCGTCATGTCGCAGAGGGCCGCGGCAACGCCATGGCCGTCATGGGCGAAGGTATGGAATGGACTTACGCGGAACTCGCAGAACGCGTAAATCGCGTCGCCAATGCCCTTGTGCGCGATCTTGCGATACAGCCGGGTCATCGCATAATGCTGCGTTCTCCGAACAATCCGATGATGGTGGCGATCTATTTTGCAATCATCAAAGCGGGTGGCGTTGTTGTCGCGACCATGCCGCTGCTGCGTGCCAAAGAAATCGCCTATCCGCTCAACAAAGCGCAGATTAGCCTCGCCATTTGCGATCATCGCATGATTGAAGATATGAGTGCGGCAGCCGCACTCGCACCGTGTCTTCAGAAAATTGTCACCTTCGGTGGCGGCGAACTCGAAGCGCTCATGCAACAAGAAGGCTATGGAGAGTTCACGACAATCGATACGGCACAGGACGATGTCTGCCTGATCGCCTTCACATCCGGCACGACAGGCGAGCCGAAAGGTACGATGCATTTTCACCGCGATTTGCTTGCCATCTGCGACACGTTCGGTGCACGCACACTATGTGCAACGCAAGCTGACCGATTCATCGGTTCGCCACCGCTTGCATTCACCTTTGGACTGGGCGGCCTCGTCTTGTTCCCCTTCCGGATCGGCGCATCGGCGGTTTTGATCGAGAGGGCTGGTCCGGTCGATCTTTTACCTGCCATCCATAAATACGGTGCGACGGTCTGTTTCACTGCACCCACAGCCTACCGCGCGATGCTCGATGAAGTTGGACGCATCGGCAAGGGCAAGCTTCGCATTTGCGTCTCAGCGGGCGAAACTCTGCCGAAAGCGACTTTCCTTGCTTGGCAGGAGAAGACCGGGATTGCACTGCTCGATGGACTTGGCGCGACCGAGATGCTGCACATCTTCATCGCTTCACCCGCCGGTGCCAATAAACCCGGCGCAACCGGCCAAGTTGTTCCGGGCTATGAAGCCAAGATTATCGATGAGAACGGCATGGATGTACCTGATGGCACACCGGGCAAACTTGCTATGCGCGGGCCGACAGGCTGTCGCTATATCGCCGATGAACGGCAAACCAAATATGTGATGAACGGATGGAATGTGTCGGGTGACACCTATGTACGCGATGCCGATGGCTTTTTCTGGTATCAGGCGCGCTCGGACGACATGATCGTATCCTCCGGATACAACATCGCCGGACCGGAAGTTGAAGCGAGTCTGTTGACACATCCTGCAATCGCCGAATGTGGCGTCGTCGGCGCTCCCGATCCGGAACGTGGCATGATCGTTAAAGCCTATGTGGTTTTGAAAAGTGGTGTCATCCCGGATGCGCATTTGACGAAGGCTTTGCAGGATCACGTCAAGGCCGATATTGCGCCCTATAAATATCCGCGCGAGATCGCCTATGTCGAGGCTCTGCCAAAAACACGGACGGGCAAGTTGCAACGATTCGAACTCCGGCGCATGGCGGCGGAGCGTGATGCGAACGCGGCGAATTGAAGGATGAGACAGGCATGGCACCGATCAATCGCGACGCGCTGAAACACGGCCCCCTTGCCGTCGAACCGGAAGGATGGCCACAGCCGAAAGGGTACTCGAACGGCATGATGGCGCGCGGCACACTGTTGGTGACCGGCGGCCTCGTCGGCTGGGACACGCACGGCCAGTTTGCCAATGAATTCATCGCGCAAGTCAGTCAGACGCTACGTAACACTGTCGCCGTGCTCGAGGCCGGTGGCGCCAAGGCTGAGCACATCGTCCGAATGACTTGGTATGTCACCGATATGGATTCCTACAGGAACAACCTGCGCGCGATCGGTACCGCCTATCGCGATATCATTGGGCGTCACTTTCCGGCCATGGCGCTTGTTCAGGTGGTTTCGTTGGTAGAGCCAAGGGCGCTTATCGAGATCGAGACGACAGCTGTCATCCCAGACTAGTTGGCAGACAGGTAGAAGAGGCCAATGGGAAAGCATCTTGCACGGACAGCTTTTCCGGCTTCCTATGGTGGCTGAGGAGACGCCATGACCAAAACGACAAGATCCAAATCGGACGCCGGCGCCAACGCGCCCCGCACGAAAGCAAAAACAAGTCGCCCCTCGAAGGGGGCCATCATGGTGCTGTCAACCCAACCCCAAAGCGGCCCCGCCCGTTCGCCGCGTGTGATCATCGCCGGTGCAGGCGTTGGGGGATTGACGCTTGCACTGCTTCTCCATCAACGCGGCATCAGCTCTGTCATCTATGAACAAGCAAGCCGGGTCGAACCAATTGGCGCAGGCATCAACGTTTTGCCACATGCCATTCGCGAACTGGCCGATCTCGACCTCGTCCCCTTGCTCGATAAGGTGGGAATCCGCACGCATGAATTGATTTACATGAACCGGCTCGGCCAAGTGGTTTGGCGCGAACCGCGCGGGATCGCGGCCGGGTTTGAAGTGCCGCAATACTCGATCCATCGCGGCCGTTTGCAGAAAGCGCTTTACGACACGGTGATCGACAGGCTTGGCCCGGGCTCCGTCGTCACAGGACGTAAGCTCGCAGGCTTCATTCAAGATGACGGCGGCGTCACCGCTCATTTCGTCGACAGTATCGAAGGCTCGCACAGCGAAACGGTACGCGGAGAAATGCTTATTGGCGGTGACGGAATCCACTCCGCAATTCGCAGCCATTATTATCCGCATCAAGGCCAGCCCAGTTGGAATGGCATTCAGATGTGGCGCGGTGTTGCGGACTTCCCGGTGTTCCTCGACGGACACTCGATGATCATCGCCGGCGGCATGGGAGCAAAATTTGTCCTCTACCCGATTGCGCCCGGCAAATCGCACAATACGCGCCTCACGAACTGGGTGGTGAATGTGCGCGTCTCCGACACACCGCATCCGCCAGGCAAGGAAAGCTGGTCGCGCAAAGGCCGTCTCGACGAGGTGCTGCCGTTTGCACGTCGCTTCGAAGTGCCCGGCTTTGACCTTGTGAAGTTGATCCGCGCGACGGATGCCTTTTATGAATATCCGATGTGCGACCGCGACCCCCTTCCGAAATGGACTTTCGGTCGCGTGTCCCTGTTGGGCGATGCGGCCCATCCGATGTATCCGGTCGGATCGAACGGTGCAGGGCAAGCGATCCTCGATGCACGAAAACTCGCTGACTGCATCGCCAAGGCAGAACATCCCTATCAGGCATTGCTCGAATATGAGGAAGACCGCCTGCCGAAGACGGCGGAAATCGTCGCCCTTAACCGCAAAGGCGGGCCCGAGCGCGTGATCGACGAAGTAGAGAAATTGGCACCTGCAGGCTTTACCGATGTCGAGCGTGTGCTCTCCCATGATGAGCGACGCGCCATTGTTCGGGGCTATGCTGGCAAAGCTGGCTATGCGCTACAGCAGGTTAACAAGAAGGCGAGCTGACCAGCGTCTTATACTGCAAAACAAAAGAGCCTCCTTGCGGAGGCTCTTTTCATTTCAGGCCAGCACGCATTTCACGCTTCAGGCGGCGGCAAGAAATCAACCTCATGCCGGGCTGACAACGCCACAACTTCAGCGGGGTTTTGATCCTTCATCGAATGGATACCCCAGAATAGATCGAACAGTTTACGCGTCGGCGAAACCCAGAAGAAGCACTTCACCGTGTCGGGCGTCTTGTTGAAAATACCATGCGGTATGCCCATCGGTAGACGGATGAGATCGCCGGGGCCCGCATGAATTTCGCGACCATCAAGGAGAAGCTCGAACCGACCTTCGAGCATATAGATGAACTCATCCTGTGTGGGGTGAATATGCGGCGGCACGAAAGTACCAGATGGAAACGTCGCATGCCATGAGAAGGAAGATTCGCAAACCTGCTTAGGGACATAGATCTGCCCAAGAATATTCCACTTGATTCCGTCCAATCCCTCGCCAGCGCGGGTAATTCCGGGAGTGAGTTTCATGTCGTCCTCCTTCGTCATCCCGCAATGCGGGGATTAAACATGCAGATAGCGATCTTTCAGAACAGGGTCTGCAATCAGCGCGGCTGAATCACCGGACCAAACGACCCGTCCTTTTTCGAGAATGATATGCCGATCGGCGAAGGCCGCCAATGCGTCGACATTCTTGTCGATAATGAGGATCGCCTCGCCCTCTTCCTTGAGCGTCTTCAGGCACGTCCAGATTTCCTGCCGAATCAATGGTGCCAACCCTTCGGTCGCTTCATCCAGAATGACGAGCTTCGGATTGGTCATCAGCGCGCGGCCAATAGCAAGCATTTGCTGCTCTCCGCCAGAAAGTTGATTGCCCATATTGCGCGAGCGTTCCTCAAGGCGCGGGAACAAAGCGTAGATTCGCTCAAGCGTCCAGCGCGGTGGGCCAAAACGGTTAGCCGCAGTCGCCACCAGATTTTCCGCGACCGAAAGCGTTGGGAAGATCTGGCGACCTTCCGGAACAAGTCCAAGCCCGCATTTCGCGATTTTGTGGGGGGGGTTACCCGCGACGTCACGGCCTTCAACAACGACGCGGCCCGCACGCGGGCGCACAAGGCCCATGATAGAATTGACTGTCGTCGTTTTGCCCATCCCATTGCGACCAAGCAGGGTCACAACTTCACCGGCCGCAATCTCGAAGCTGACACCGAATAGAACCTGACTATCGCCATAGGCCGCTTCCAATCCCTCCACGTTGAGCATCACACGGCCTCCTCACCCAGATAGGCCGTACGTACATCAGGATTGTCGCGGATTGCCTGCGGCGTTCCCGTCGCAATGATCTTGCCATAGACAAGAACGGAAATTCGATCTGCAAGCGAGAATACGGCTTCCATGTCGTGCTCGATGAGAACAATTGTGAGGCGGCCTTTAAGGCGGCGCAGCAGATCGATCAGGATTGCACTTTCCTCCAACCCAGTCCCTGCAAGTGGCTCATCGAGCAGCAAGACGGAAGGTTGTGCGGCAAGCGCAATCGCAAGTTCGAGCTGACGCTTCTCGCCATGGCTGAGGAGGCCAGCGCGTAAATCAGCGCGATTTTGCAGACCAACTTCAGTCAAGGCAGCAAGCGCAGCCTCGTTCAACGCGATCTCGTGATCCGCGCGGCCGAAGAAGCGAAAGCTTGAACCCGAGCGCGCCTGCACAGCAAGGGCCACATTTTCAAGCGTCGAGAAATGGGGCAAGATCGATGTGATCTGGAACGAGCGAACAATGCCTTTGCGCGCACGCTGCGGCAGATCGAGAGCGGTTATATCTTCGCCATTCAGAAATATCTGCCCTGAATTGGACGATAGAAGACCCGATATCTGATGAATGAGTGTGGTTTTCCCAGCACCATTCGGACCAATCATGGCATGCAATTCATTGCGCGGTATCGTGAGCGACACATCATCCGTGACAAGGAGTGCACCGAAATTCTTACGTATATCTCTGAGCTCAAGCATCGGTGCCGTCATCGTCCGTCACCCGTGCCCGTCAGGCGTTTAAAGCCGCCCATCAATCCGCCGCGCGCAAAGAGCACGACGAGGACCAGAAACGGCCCGAAATAGAGTTTCCAATACTCAGTAAGATGTGACAACCCCTCCTCAAGCAGAAGAAAAGCGGCGGCACCAAGAATGGCACCATTGAGTGATCCAAGCCCACCAAGCAGAACCATGACGATTAATTCGCCTGAGCGCTGCCATGTCATATAGGCGGGCGATACGAATTGCGTTTGATTGGCAAGAAGAAACCCAGCCAATCCACATAACGTCCCAGCAATGACATAGATCGTCAACTGGTAGGAAAAGAGCGAAAACCCGATGGCCTCCATGCGCTGCTGATTTTCGCGCGCACCGCGAATGACACGACCGAAGCGAGAAGTCACAATGGTTCGGCACGCGGCATAAACCACGGCGAGGAAGGCAAAGACGAGGAAATAGAAGGCGCGCTCGCTTGCCGCAATATCGTAACCGAAGAAGAGCGACCGACCCGGCAAAGTCATCCCGTCATCGCCGCCATAGGCTGCGAGCGAGACACCAAAAAAATATGCCATCTGGCCGAACGCCAGCGTGATCATAATGAAATAGATACCCTTGGTGCGGAGCGAGATTGCACCCGTCACGAGCGCAAATAGCGCTGAAACAAAAAGCGCAACCGGTATCTGAATGGCTGCCTCGCGTATGCCGTGCGCCGACAAAATCCCAACGGCATAGGCGCCGATGCCAAGGAAGGCAGCATGTCCAAAAGAGACCATTGCGCCGTAGCCAAGAATGAGATCAAGAGAGACAGCAGCGATCGCAAAAATCATTACACGCGTAACGATCGAGAGAATGAACGCATCCGTTCCGACGCTTCCAATCAAGGGCAGAATGGCCAGCGCACCGAAGATGAATAAAGGCAGGATTTCGCGCCGCATGATCATTTCTTTGCTGGGAACAAACCGGCGGGCCTGAAGAACAGGACGGCGGCCATGAGAATGTAGATCAGCATGGGCGCCAGCGCGCGGCCCGTCTGCGACGCGGCGGCGGGATCGAGAAAAGCGCGCAGGATGGAGGGACCAAAGGATCGCCCAAGTGTATCGACAAGGCCCACAAGAAGCGCTGCGATAAAGGCGCCACGGATTGAACCGATGCCGCCGATGACGATGACGACAAAGGTGAGGATGAGGAGATTGTCTCCCATTCCTGGTTCGACCGAGAGAATAGGCGCGACCATCGCGCCTGCGAAACCAGCAAGCATCGCTCCGAAGCCAAACACAATCATGAACAGGCGCCCAATGTCGACACCAAGCGCCGACACCATCGGCGCATTGGTTGCTCCAGCGCGGACCAACATTCCGATACGTGTCTTCGTAACGAGCACGCCGAGCAAAAGGGCGATGGCAAGGCCTGAACCGATGATCACCAAACGCCAAACCGGATAGAGCAAGCCCGGCATGAGCACCACCGAGCCGGAGAAAATCTCAGGGATCGGAACAGACAAAGGCGCAGCACCCCAAATAACCTTTACGGCCTGATTGAGCGTGAGGATGATGCCGAAAGTTGCCAGCACCTGATCGAGGTGATCCCGCGCGTAAAGATGTCTGAAAATGAAAAATTCAAGCAACAACCCGAACAGCAGTGCGGACGGCAAGGCCAATGCCAGCCCAAAAAAGAAGTTTCCCGTCAGTGCTGTGAACATCGCCGCGAGGTAAGCGCCAATCATGTATTGGACGCCATGGGCGAGATTGACGAAATCCATGACGCCAAAAACCAGCGTCAAGCCTGCCGCAATCAAAAACAGCAAGACGCCAAGCTGAAGGCCGTTCAGCGTCTGAACATAAAGAAGCGTCAGGGACATGAAATGCCGTTTCGCAAGCGGATATGGCTATGGTCGTCAAGAAGACAGGCGGGGCTTCCCTCACATACGGTGGAAAGCCCCGCCCTTGATTGCTTAATTCGACGGTTTGCAATCCTTTGCGTAGACGTCAACGTAGTCGCTGAACACTTTTTCACGCAGCGAGGTGGCGAATTTGCCATCGGGGCGTTGCACAACTTGGACGAGATAGAAATCCTGAATCGGATAGCCATTCACGCCAATCTTGAAGTTACCACGCAGCGATTTGAAGTCGGCCTTTTTGAGGCCCGCACGGAGTGCGTTCTTGTCGCTGAGTTTGCCACCGGCTGACTTAATGGCTGAATCGATGAGAAGCGCAGCATCATAGGCTTGCATAGCATAGGTGCCGGGCACTGAATTATACGCCGCCTCATAAGCCTTCACGAAGGCTTCGTTCTGCGGGTTCTTCATGTCGGGCGCCCAATTGGAGCCGCCGAAGAAACCGATGGCCGCTTCCTTCTGCGCTGGCAGCGTCGATTCATCGACCGTGAATGCCGAGAGGAATGGAATATTGGCGAGGCCAGCCTGGCGATACTGACGCACCAGATTGACGCCCATGCCACCCGGCATGAAAGCGAACACTGCATCCGGCTTCGCCGCAGCAATCTGTGCGAGTTCAGCCGAAAAATCGAGCTGACCGAGCGGCGTATAAATTTCGCCCACGATTTCGCCCTTGTAGTGACGCTTCACGCCCGCAAGCGAATCTTTGCCTGCTTGATAATTCGGTGCAAGCAGGAACAGGCGCTTATAGCCCTTGTCTTGCGCTGTCTTGCCCAATACTTCGTGCACCTGATCGTTCTGATACGAGGTGACGAAGAAATTCGGGTTGCATTGCGGACCGGCGAAATTCGATGTGCCGGCATTCGGGCTGATCAGAAAAGCATTAGAATCAACGACCGGCTTGTGAATGGCCTGCAGGACATTCGAGAAGATCGGACCGACGACGAAATTCACCTGATCGCGCTCGACCAAACCCTTGACCTTGTTAACGGCGACATCGGGCTTCAACTCATCGTCGATTACGATGACTTCCGTGTCGATCCCGCCGAGCTTGCCGCCCAATTGCTTGACGGCGAGGTTGAACCCGTCACGCGCCTGCTGGCCAAGGACCGCGGACGGTCCGGACAGGGTTACCACCACACCAACTTTCAGCTTTTCCTGGGCGGCAGCCGAACCCGCCATCAAGGCGACGGCACCGAGCGTTACGAACAGCTTGGCTTTCATCATTGTTACTCCCCTCTTCCGGTCTCGCGACCGCTCCGTGCCGGTTTGGTCTCCGGAACCGCGGGCCGACACCCGGCGATCCTTGGTTTATTTTAAGCTTGAAGGATTTCTTTCGTGAAGCTCTTTTTTTAATCGCAAGGCTTGGACCGAAGGCCGCAGGGCTTGGGTGAGATTATGTTGCGGTGCACAATTGCTGCTGGATTTCAACCCATTCGGTCTTAGCTTTTGCTCCATTGACTGCAATGCGACCGAGTGAACGGCACACGGGTCTGGAAAATGGCTCCGGCGCTTGAAGCACTTTCGAACGACGCTGTGCCAACGGCACCAAAAAGCCCGCCAACGATCTCGTTGCGCCAATCATGCGTGACGCTCAGCATGTCTACACCCTTGGTCCCAACAAGCGGGACAGTACCGATTATTTCGGAGCCACCAAACGGCAAGAGACAGTTTGACCGGCGACCGGTAATCAACCATCGTTGAAGTAAGCCCGATTGAATTTGAACACGCATTGGCCGAGACATTTCAAATAACTGAAACTGCATTTTACTTTGCTGCAACAGTCAATGATGCCGATCGACATCTTTCCGATACTGATCCTCATAGATGCCCGGAACACAATGCACAGCATGATAGAAATGGATTTCTAATCATAATGTCCGCTCGCACAGGATTGTGGTTATCCACTTCCAAACTCAAATTCAGCGACTGGGTGGATACACTCAAATGCAAGCCTGAAGGCACGTATCGCACGCGCAGGACGATGATAAATCGCTAGTGCGGTTTACACGCTCAAATTTACAAAACTCACTTTGATGGTCGATGAACTTTGTTGCGGGAGAGGCTTCAGCCACGTTACCGAAAAAGGGAGGGGGCGCGGCACAAAAGCCTTATTGCCCCTTGAAGCGGGGCTCTCGCTTTTCAAAAAAGGCCTTAGCACCTTCTTTCAAATCGCTACTGTCGAAGATGCTCTGCTGCGCAATGGTAGATTGGAGCAACGCAGCCTCCGCCGCGCCATCGAGCGCCTTCTCGACAAGCTCTTTGGCTAACCGGTTTGAAATCGGACCGCGTGATGCGATCGTACGAGCCAACGCACGCGCCGCAACCAATGCCGATCCATCGGCAAGCTCTTCAACTAATCCCCAATCCAAAGCCTCGTCAGCGTCAAGCGGAAGGCCCGTGAAGAGAATACGTTTCGCCCGCCCGGGACCGATTAGCCGCGCAAGCCGAACAGCTCCATTCCCAGCAAGGCCCCCGAGAATGGATTCAGGCAGACCGATTTTGACTCCACGCTTTAAGACGCGGAGATCGCAACATAAGGCAATTTCGAAACCACCCCCCAAAGCAGGACCATCGATGGCTGCAATCGTCGGCATTGGCATATGCGCAATTTTTCTGAGAACGTAATCCTCATAGAGAATTTTTCTTTCACTGGCGTCGCGACCAAGATCATCAAATTCTTTGATATCGCTACCGGCACAAAAGGCACGTGCGTCGCCGCCATGAAAAATGACGCACCGAACATCGCTTCGGTCCGCAACATCAGCAACAGCATCGTGCAAAGCACGCAACATCGGACGCGTGACGAGATTAAGCGGCGGCTTATTGAGGCCGATCTCAATGATGCCATCCGACCCTGAAACGGTGATCATGCCGGCTCCACCCTGTGCGGAAGTCAAGCCGCGGTCGTCTGCGGCAATGGCGCGCCGTGAAGTACACCGAGGCGCTCAAAATGACGATGGATACGATCGACATAGGCTGCGAATTCAGGCGCATCGCCGAGGACAATCGGACGCGGCCGCGGCAGATGGACTTCGATATCGTCGACCACCTCACCCGGGCTTGGGCTCATCACCAGAATGCGGTCGGAAAGACCGACAGCTTCCTCAACGCTGTGAGTGATGAAGACAACTGTAGGTCGACGGCGTAGCCAGAGGCTTTCCAGATCCATACGGACTTGCAGACGCGTCAGTGCATCGAGCGCGCCGAAGGGCTCATCCATCAAAATAAGAGAAGGCTCATGTACGAGTGTCCGAATGAGCGAGACGCGTTGCCGCATGCCGCCTGACAATTGGCGCGGATACTTATCCATCGCATGCTCGAGCCGCAATTGTGCGAAAAGGTCCCGCGCGCGTTGAGCAAGTTCCTTACGATCAAGACCACGAATATCGGCGTGCAACATCACATTATCGAAGGCGGTCCGAAACTCGAGCAGGAGATGATCTTGAAAGGCGATCCCGACCTCTGTGATGGGCTTAGTTACAGATTTAGAATCAATTTTGATATCACCGGTCGAACGTTCTAATAGCCCGGCAACCATGAGCATCAATGTGCTCTTGCCGCAGCCTGATGCGCCGACGACAGAGATAAACTGACCGGCGGGAATATCGACATTGATCGGTTGCAACGCACGGAAGGAATTCTCGCTGTCTTCGCCGAAGACTTTCGAGACATCACGGATCTGGATGGGCACGCCCGTAAGCGATGAGGACTCGCCTTTAGCCATGACACTCACCCTACCGCGCCTTGGGATGCAGCAACCCCACCAAGCGGAACTTTAGAAACCAGCAAGGCCTTCCGGCCTTGCTGAACAGTCGAACCATCTTGCTTGACAACGTGCACATTGAAGATGGCGATGGCCTGCTCGGGACGTGATTTACTGTCCCTTAGCTCAGCCAATTCATACTCAACGAAAATCGTGTCGCCGACAAAAATTGGGCCGACGAATTGCCACTCGTTGATACCAAGAAACGCAATGGCTGTCTCGCGTAGCTCGCCGGTCCGTGGCCACATGAGGCCATGGGCGTAGGCAAGTCCCATCATACCATGCGCGACTTTGCGGCCGAACTGGCTGGCTTGAGCGTAGACATCGCTCGTGTGGAGCTCTGAATAATCTCCGGTCAGGCCGGCAAAGCCGACAAGGTCCGCATCCGTGATGGTCCGGCCGGGGCTACGAAAGCGCATGCCTTCGTAGAGATCCTCGTACCGGTAACCCAATCGTGGTTTTTCAGCCATTGCGTGTCTCGGTCATACTTGAATGGAAACCCGTCTTACTTCTTGCACGGCTGCAGCTGGGCATCCGGCGGCAGATATTCGTTGGTGTAGTAGGTTTTAGGATCCTGACCGCCAGGCAGCAGGCCCACTTCCGACAAGAGGGCTTGCGTCTGCGTCCAATGTGCATCTTCCGCCTTGCCAACATACTTGGCGCCGCCACTGCAGAAAAGCGGCGTGATGGCGGCTAATTCAGCCGAAGCCAGCTTCACGTTTACATCTGGGAAGAGTGTCTTGACATGCTCGGTCGCTTTGGCCGGATTCTTCATCGCGAACTCCCAGCCCTTCAGGCTTGCGGCGATAAATTTCTTCAGGACGTCCGGATTGTTCTTGATGAAGTCGTTCGATGCAAAGATCGACGTGGCAACAGTCGGCACGCCATTATCCGCGAAGGGTTGGTTGTTGAGTTCTGCGCCCTGCATTTCAAGCTGAATCTGGTAAGCATCCATAGAGCCGAGAATGGCATCGACCTGCCCCTGCAGAAGCGACGGCACCATCGCCGCAACCGGCATATTGATGAGCGTCATATCGGTTTCTTTGAGGCCATTGGCCTTCAGAAGAAGTGGCAACATCGGCCCCTGCGAGCTGCCCTGCGGTACACCAACCTTCTTGCCCTTGAGGTCGGATACTTTCGTGATGCCCGTCTTTTTCAGCGAGTTCACGGAATTCGGGTTCGATTGATAGATCGTTGAAACGATCTTCATCGGTGCACCCTTGGAAATCAGCTGGCTGACGGCGACAGCATCGGCATAGGCGAGCTGCGCGCGGCCACTGGCGACGAGTTGGGCCGTATTGCCAGAGCCATTGCCCTGCACAACTGTCACATCTAGCCCGGCTGCTTTGTAGAAACCTTCGCCGACGGCCGCGGCAAAACCTGCGTTTGGGCCACCAGCCGTCCAGTTGAGTTGGAACGTGACCGGCGTTTGCGCCTGCGCCGATCCCAAGGCCGATGCGAGACCGAACAAAGCGGCCGCCAGAGTGGATTTAGATAAAGTCCTCATTGCGTTCTCCCGTTTATTGATCTGTATGATTTGGCGCTGTTGATCAGCGCACGCTTTGTCGTTGCCAAGGTGTCATCAACCATTCGCTGAACTCGACGATATAGTTGATGGCGATCCCAATCACCGTCAGCACAACAAGCACGGCGAATGTCAGTTCGATGTCGAGCGTGCTCGTGCCCTTCAGAAGTACATAGCCAAGGCCTTGGTTGGCGCCGACAAATTCCGCGACGATGGCCGCCGTAGCAGCGATTGTGGCCGATGTCTTGATGCCAGAAAAAATCACCGGCAACGCGGCCGGAATGCGGAGGTACCAAAAGGTCTGCCACATCGACGCGCCCATGGACTGGGTCAGATAGAGCAAGCGCGTATCGAGAATTTGAAAGCCGCTGATGCTTGCTAGAAGGAGCGGGAAGAATGTCATCAACACGGTGAGGAGTACTTTCGACTCCATACCGAAACCGAGCCAGACGAGAAAGAGCGGTGCGACCGCGATCTTCGGCACCAATTGCAGAAGCATGATCGGCGGATAGAGCGTCTGTTTGGCCAGCGGTGAAAGAGCGATCAACAATCCTAGAGGAATCGCACCGACCACGGTGAGGCCGAAACCGAGCACGATCTCAGTGAGCGTCACCTTTGCGTTTAACCACAGCATCCAGCGATCCGTGATTACACGATCAAAAACCGCCTCCGGGCCAGGCAGAAGGTAGGCCGGGATCTTGTAGATCTTAATCGCCGCCGCCCAAAACGCCACGATCGCCACGAACGTCAGCGGCGGAATGAGATTCCACCCCCAGCGCATCAGCATCTTGATCACCGGCGAGCGTACTTTACGCCCCCGGCTGGTGCGCGAAGCCGAGGGTCCGGCCTTCGGCTCCGACGAAGCTCCCTGTGGCGATGCACTGGCTGCCATGCCCGGCGCTCCCTCCTTACTGCCCCCGCGCCCACACGAACGCGCGCTGATGGCTAAAGCCGCCTATTCGGCGGCCAGCAAATCAGTATTGCTTAGGTCTAATCCGGGTACAACAAAAAATGTATTCGTTTACATCAGAAAAAATAGCGGCAGAATGTCACCACGACACCGACCCGGTAGGTGACCGATGCACCCTGAGACCCCCCATATACTAATCGCCGGAGCTGGTGCGCTCGGAAGCTTGTTTGGTGGCCTTTTGGCCGGGGCCGGTTCACGGGTGACCTTGTTCAGCCGCCGCAAGGACCACATTGAAGCCGTGAGCCGGTCGGGTCTGCAGATCGTGGGCGAAGGCGGCGGCCAGACGGTTCGGCTCTCAGCAACGGACACAGTGGGTGACATTCCTCGCGCGGACATTGTCATCGTTTTGTGCAAATCAACGGCGACGGCAGCCATTTGCCATGAGTTGAAGCCCATAATCGGACACGAGACTTTGGCAGTCTCATTTCAAAACGGCCTCGGCAATGAAGACATCATGTCTGCTGCATGGGGTGCCAACATCGTGATTGGCGGACTGACATCGATGGGCGCCACATTGGAAGAACCCGGCATCGTCCGTAGCTACGCAACGTTACCCACATTGATCGGCGAATTGGGTGGAACCACATCATTACGTGTGGAGAGTTTGGCAGCCTTGCTCACGAAGGCAAAGCTCCCGACAACAACAACACCTGATTTCATGGCCGCAAAATGGCAAAAACTTTTGATGAATGTAGCCATGTCAGCCACAAGCGGGCTGACGGGACTTACGATCGGCGAAGTGGCAGCGCACCCGGAACTGTCTCATATCGCGCACCGCGCCATCAGTGAAGCCGCGCAAGTGGCCGAAGCGGAAGGCGTGACGCTTGATGATGCCGCGCGCCATGAGGTTCTATATGGCATCATCAATAGTGGCGCGGCACGGAACAAAACAAGCATGAGGCGCGATATCGAAGCAGTACGCCCTACTGAAGTCGCCGCCATTTATGGAAGCATCATAGCACGAGCGCAGCGTCACCAGATCGCTGCCCCCACGCTTGAAGCTTTGGCCGCATTAATGATGGGACTTGAGCAGGCCACGCGCAAAGCGTCACACAACGCATAAGCGAGAAAGCGGACAGCTACTATCCAAGACGGCGACGTGGTTGGCGCGCTTGTGAGCCGGCACTGAGAACGTCCTTGGCAAGCCCCATCGGGGCGGACGAAAATAAACGCGCATCCATCAGCTTAAGATCCGCGGCAACAGCAGGCCGAAAGCTCATCTGTGCCATGATATCTTTTTCAAGATCAATGCCGGGTGCGATTTCGTAAAGTTCAAGACCAGAGCCACCAACGCGAAACACGGCGCGCTCCGTCACAAAGACGGCGATGCGGCCCTGCTCGCGTGCGAATGTGCCATTATAGCAAATTTGCTCGACATCATTGACGAATTTGCGCGAACGCCCTTCCTGCAGAATTTTGAGATACCCATTTTCCGTCGCGATTTTTAGGCCGCCGGCCGTAAAGGTGCCGCTGAAAACTACCTTGCGCGCATTCTGACTGATATTCACAAATCCACCAATGCCCACGATTGTATCGCCGAACCGGCTTACATTCACATGGCCTTGCCGGTCGACTTCTGCAAACGATAGGAATGCAATGTCCAATCCTCCCCCATCGTAAAAATCAAATTGATAGGGTTGGTCAACCATCGCATCATAATTCTGCGCGGCCCCGGAATCAGGTCCCGTCAACGGCGCGCCGCCGATGAAGCCCTGCTCATTCGTGAGAACGATCTTGTCGAGAAAGCCTTCCTCGGCTGCAATGGTCGACACGCCGGTGGATATACCTGCCCCAAGATTACAAATTGCACCCGGCGAAATTTCCATTGCTGCACGGCGTGCAACGATCTTGCGCTCAGTGAACGGGAGCTTGCGCATCGCTTCGAGCGGGATACGCATTTCACCCGCATAGCTTGGATTGTAATCGCTATGATACGTCTGACGCTGATGCTCATCGACAACGACATAGTCGACAAGGACACCCGGTACTTTCACGCTGCGTTGTGGCAATGTTCCGCGCTTCGCCAGCCGTTTAACTTGGAAGACGACTGCCGCACCAAGGCGACGACCAGCCTGAGCTGAAGATAGCATCTCACCAGGAATCGCCTCCTGCTCCATGCTGATGTTGCCGTCTTCATCAGCAGTTGTCCCACGCAGAAAAACCACATCGAGCGGGTAGGGCTTGAACCGAAGCCATTCTTCACCAGCAATTTCCAGTAATTCGACGAGATCGTCCTTCGCGCTAGGACTTTGGCGCGCTCCTCTTTGGCGTGGGTCGACAAATGTATGAAGCCCAGTTTTAGTGATGAGGCCTGGTCGGCCAGCGGCGATCTCACGGGTCAGCTGCGCAATGACACCTTGCGGGAGCGTGTAGGACTCAATTTCATCGCGTTGCGCCATCGGGATGAGCGGCGGGGAATCCACAAGGGCTCCGGTGATGCTGCGCTTCAACATGCCAGGATGCCGAAAACGCGCTGCGCCCTTCAGTTGACGATCACCAATGCCAACGGCATGGATCAGGCAGAGATTGCGCGGATTCTGGCTCTCAAGGAACCGCGCTTCGAGCGCTTCCAGAATAGCCTCCGGGACACAATGACCACCCCCAGAGCCACTCACCAGCACGCTGTCGCCATCCTGAACCAACGATGCCGCTTCCGTCGCGCTGATTACCTTCATCCGCCGCTCCTGCCCTTATTCCAGCCTGCAGTTGACGATCACACAGGCCATATGTAACCGTTTGCATTAGAGGTGGACCGCTCGCCTCCTGTCAAGACAGGGGCATCCTATCCACGAAGCCAGATCAATTGGGCGCTGAAGGCCGCGAACGAAGGGATTGTCCGCTATGACGGCGAGGGCTGAGGGCGATAGAGTGCCCCCCGTAGCGATCGTAACGGGTGCTGGCCGCGGCATCGGCCGAGCGATCGCCTTAGCGCTAGCCGCGGCTGGATACCGCGTTGCGGCTGTCAGTCGGGAGCCTGATGGAGGGCGTCCCGACATGGCACCGCCAGAAGGACGGTATTACCAAGCCGACATTGCCGCCATCGAGGCCCATGCGACAATTCTTGACCGGATCGAGTCGGAGCTCGGTGTTGCGTCCTGCCTCGTCAATAATGCGGGGATCACCTCCAGGCACCGCGGCGACCTCCTTGAACTCCAGCCGGACAGTTACGACGCGACCTTGGCCGTAAATCTTCGGGGCGGGTTTTTCCTCAGCCAGGCCTTCGCCAAACGCCTGATCGCCGCCGCCCTTCCCGGCCAGAAATCACTGATTTTTATTGGCTCGGCGAATGCCGAGATTGTAGGCGAAAACCGTGCCGATTATTGCATCAGCAAAGCCGGCGTCGGTATGATGAACAAGCTCTTCGCAGCCCGCCTCGCCGAACATCAAATCGGCGTATTCGAGATTCGGCCAGGCATCATCCATACCGATATGACGACACCCGCAATTCCGAAATATGATCCCTTCATCGCAGCCGGAGGCGTGCCTCTGAAGCGCTGGGGAGAGCCCGAGGATATTGCTGCCGTCGCGGTCACACTCGCGACGGGAGCCCTCCCCTATACGACTGGCATTCATGTTGATGTCGGCGGCGGACTCCAACTCTATCGCATTTGAATCGACAGGTGATCGTAATGGCTCTCGCGGGCGCAGGCGTGTTGGCAATCTGGAACGGGATCAACGCCGAAGCAGAAGCCGATTTTCTAGATTGGCATGTAAATGAACATATTCCCGAACGTGTCGCGGTTCCCGGCTTTCTCAAGGCGCGCCGTTACAAGGGGCCTGATAGTTGGCCGCGCTATTTCAACTTCTATGAAGTCGATGGATGGGAGACGCTGATATCCAAATCCTATCTTGAGCGCCTAAATGCACCATCGCCATGGACACAACGCGTAGTCCAGCATTTTCGTGATACGTTCCGAACTATGTGCTCCGTTGCGATTAGTAATGGGCGGGGCGACGGTCCTTATGTCGCAACCTATCGCCTAAAAACGACACGCAATCGTGCCGACTTCATTAATGAAATACGCAAGCGCGTGATCGAGCCCATCTTGAAACGGCCAGCGATCGTTGGTGCACATTTGCTAGAAGGTCAAAAATCACCCAATGACGGGCCGACAGCCGAGAAAGCACTACGGAGGCAACCCGACGCCATAGCCGACTGGATTCTATTGATCGAATCCGTGGATGAAAGCGATCTCAAAACGGCAATGAAAAATTTGCTTTCGCAAGCCTCCCTTGCACAATGCGGCGCTCAATGGGATCCATTGAAAGATGTAGGTGTCTACCAATTGCAGTATTCGTTAGTGAACAATCAGCTTTAGATGCGGCAAGGTGATTGAGGATGGCTAACGATAAACAGGACACGAAACGCAGAGCGAGCCGTGGAGACACGGCTGCAAAGCCAAATGTGAATCTGCGTGGCGTCGCAAAGCTTGTGGGCGTGTCAACGGCAACGGTTTCTCGCGCGATTAATCACCCAGAAGTGGTATCGCCCCACCTTCGCGAAAAGATCGAAACAGCTGCCAACCAATTGGGTTGGGTTCCTGATGGCGTTGCTCGCGCTTTGATCACACGGCGGTCACGCACAATTGGCGCTGTCTTCCCGACTTTATCTGTGGGTGATTTTGCGCGCGCGACAAATGCTATTCAAGCAGAATTAAGTAAATCAGGATACACACTGCTTTTAGCATGCTCGGAATACGATGTTGATTTGGAGTTGCAGCAAGTTCGCAAATTCATTGAGCGTGGCGTTGATGGGCTTATTCTAGTGGGACAAAACCATCACCCGGATATTGATACACTGCTTGCTAATCGTAATATGCCCGTGATTAATACCTTTGTTTACGATGATAAAACGCATGGTACATGCGTAGGTCCAGATAATCGTAAAGCCTTAATCGCGATGACCAACTATCTTCTCGATCTAGGCCACACCGTATTTGCATCAATCGCGCAGTCAACGAAAAACAATGATCGTGCGAGCGCGCGCCTTGATGGCTTACGCCATGCACTGGCTGAACGTGGCCTCGCCGTTCGTCCACAACATCTTCTCATGGGTGAATGGACAATCGCTGAGGGCCGCGCTCTCTTCCGGCGATTGATGGAGACCGATCCAAAACCGACGGCCGTTGTTTGCGGTAACGCACATCTTTCTGTTGGCGCTGTTCTCGAAGCTCTACATATGGGAATTCGCATTCCAGACGACGTTTCAATCGTCGGCTATGATGACATCGAAATTATGAGCCATCTGCCAGTCCCAATCACCACAGTGCGTGTCCCCAGCGCTGAAATTGGGAGCACGGCGGCGCAGATTCTAATTGCGCGGCTCGAAGGGCTGGAATGGACATCTCCGATGGAAAGCATGCCTGAACTCGTTATACGGCAATCATCAGCGCCGCCGCCCAGTCGTCCTGATGGTTTTCCACGTTAGGATCATAGATGAACACTTTGCCGCCTTCACCGTTGCCGATCAGTGGACGCACGCGTCTTTATGGCTTCATTGGGGATCCAGTGGCCTATGCGAGAACGCCACAAAATCTCAATCCGCTTTTTGCACAAGTAGAAAAAGATGCTGTGATGATCGCATTGCACATTCACGCGGATCGATTTGATCAGACCATTCCCAATTTGTTGGCGCTCGGCAATCTTGATGGCGTTGTTATCACGATGCCTTTCAAGGACCGCATCATTCCCTTTCTTGATACAATCAGCGAAAATGCGCGCGCGGTGAATGCCGTGAATGCCGCCAAACGTATGCCCGATGGGACATGGCATGGCGACATTTTCGATGGCGCTGGACTTGTTGGTGCCGCGCGTAGCCTAGGCCTGAAAATCGAAGGCTTGAATGTGGGCTTGATCGGTTCAGGTGGAGCCGGTTCCGCTATAGCATATGCGCTTTCAGACGCGGGAATAGCATCTCTTACGGTCTACGATCTTGATGCTACGCGCGCTGCAGCGCTCGCTTTTAATCTCAATTCCCGCGGAACACAGACTAGGGCTGACGCCGTTACGCTAAACGGCCTTGATCTTCTCATTAACGCAACACCGATCGGGATGAACCCTGATGACGGTACCCCCATTGATGTGACAGCACTGACAGCCCGAACGACCGTGATTGACATTGTTCCCAAACCGGACACCCAGCTTTCACAACGGGCTAAAGCGGTCGGCTGCCCCTTCACCGATGGAGCGGCCATGGTGGCAGCACAGGCGGCTGCTATCTTCTCGTTTTTCGCCATTTAAAACCAAAACGCCTTGCGTTGATCTAGGGAGACACTCATGAAACTCGCCCGCGTTGGACAAATTGGCCATGAAAAGCCAGCTGCAATCGATACGAACGGCAAGCTACGCGACTTGTCATCGATCATAAATGATATCACGCCGGAGGTTCTCGCCCCGGCCCGTTTGGGAGAACTTGCAAAGATCGATCTGAATTCGCTTCCGCTCATCGCAGAACCTGTGCGTTATGGCGCTCCTATTGCGCATGTTCCAAACCTGATTTGTATTGGTCTTAATTACACGGATCACGCGGAAGAAACGGGCGCTCCGATTCCATCGCAACCGATCTTGTTCAACAAACATACTGGCTCACTGTGCGGTGCGGATGATGATGTCATCTTACCCGAAGGCTCAAACAAGCTCGATTGGGAAGTAGAATTGGCTTTTGCGATTGGGCGTGAATGTTGGCACGTCGACGAAGCGGATGCGCTGTCTTATGTCGCCGGTTACATGGTGATGAACGATATCTCTGAGCGGCGATATCAACTTGAATGGGAAGGCCAATGGACAAAAGGGAAGAGCTATCCAACCTTTGCGCCTTGCGGCCCATGGCTCGTGACAAACGATGAAGTGAGTGACCCGCAAGACCTTCACCTTTGGCTGAAGCTGAATGGTGAGACAGTTCAGAACGGCACGACGCAGCGCATGATCTTCGGCATTAAAACCCTTGTCAGCTATCTGAGCCGCTTCATGCGCCTCATGCCTGGTGACATCGTCACGACTGGAACGCCGCCAGGTGTAGGCCTTGGCATGACGCCCAACAAATTCATGAAGCTGGGCGATGTCATGGAGCTTGGTATTTCTGGCCTTGGTGTTCAAAAACAAACACTCGTATCACGAGGCTGAACACTCAAATCGTACGACAACCCGCGTGCCCAGGCGATATTCGGCGACCTGAACACGCGGGTTTGGTGTGGATTGCAAACAAAGAAGGCAGTCTGGAAGTTTTGTTTGAGTGCCGAACAAGCATCTCTTTTCTGATAAACAAAAAGCCCCTCACGGACAGTGAAGGGCTGTGTGTTTGGTTGCGGGGGCCCGCAACCACCTCTACCGAACGACCGTCCAAGTAGGCTCTTTCATAGGGTGACGTTAGCAAAGGGGTCAGTTTTATGGCAGGGAGAACTATTCTGCGGCTCACAAAAACCCTTACAGAACGTCAGATTTTGACACCCATGGACCAATATAATGCGAAAGCGCTTT
>Ga0315899_10000561_pt1 | contig 44591 bp, 44 predicted proteins | sample LakEriMetagenome_2_FD_203518 | JGI IMG/M metagenome (GOLD analysis project Ga0315899, IMG submission 203518) | Freshwater fungal communities from buoy surface, Lake Erie, Ohio, United States - Buoy 4 MA112 | ecosystem: Environmental > Aquatic > Freshwater > Lake | place: USA: Lake Erie, Ohio...
CTCTCACCGGCCTTTACGGTCTGCTGGAATGCGCAGAGCAAGTGACGGGTAGGGCCGGGGTGCGACAGGTAGTGGGCGCGCGCCGCGCACTACACACATGCGAAGGCGGAAATTACAATCTGGCGCTGGCCCATTTGCTTGAAGGTGTTGGGCCATGATCGCGGTGATAGACTGCGCCGGCAAATTGCCGCGCCTGCCGCGTCACAGCCAGCTGACCCGCTGGTTCTGGCAAGGCCTAGATGACGGTGTCCTGCAAACCACCCGCTGCGCCGATTGTGGTAGGCTGTCCTTCCCCCCGCGTCCTGATTGCCCAGATTGTTTGAGCCAACGTACGGAATGGCAAATCCTGTCTGTCGCCGGAACGCTCTACACGCGCACGCGCATTCATGTGGTCCCCGAAGCTTTTATTGACGCAGCCCCGCTTGATGTTGGCATCATTGATCTTGATGTAGGGCTGCGGCTTTTGTGCTGGTTGGTGGAGGGCGCACAGACCGCACCACTCGACAGCCAAGTGGAACTGGTCGCCCTACGCTATGCGAACGGCACTGTGATCGGCGCGCGACCGTTGGCACATGAAGATGCTTGAATGGATTGTAGAAACCTCTGGCCTGATCCAGCTGACCTTTGCGGTTTTGCTGGGCTGGCCGATCTTCCTCCACCGCCAATCGGCATTTCTGCAGCGGGTGATCCCCGGTCGTGCGCGCCTGCTCCAATCGCATATCGACGATATCTTCATGGGGATATTGCACATCGTCCTCGCTGGCTTTGTGGCGAAGGGCGGGCCCATATTGGTTGGCCTGTTCATCTTTGGCAGCTGGATGAACGCACAGATTTTCCTGTTTCTGGCCTTCACCAATGATGCCTGTGCAAGCCGGGCCTGGTTCCGGATCGTCACATTGGTCTCCTTCGCATCGTTGACCATCGCCTATCTTTGGCTGCTCCTGCTCCAATTCACCTGATTTCGTGATCCTGCATAAGTTTTCGGTGAGGCAGGAGAGGCGCGCTGCACATTTCCCGCCCACATTGCTGCTGAAATATTCAGGAGCATGTTATGACCGATCTGTTCGAAAACCCTCTCGGCCTTGATGGCTTTGAATTCATCGAATTCTGCGCGCCGGAAAAGGGCATTTTGGAGCCGGTCTTTTCGGCTATGGGTTTTACGCTCGTTGCCCGGCATCGCTCAAAAGACGTCGATCTGTGGCGGCAGGGCGGGATCAATCTGATCGCGAACTATCAGCCCCGCAGCGCGGCGGCCTATTTCGCTGCCGAGCATGGACCGTCGGCCTGCGGCATGGGCTGGCGCGTGCGCGATGCCCAAAGGGCCTATGAGCTGGCGGTTGAGCGCGGTGCAGAACCGGTCGAAAGCGACACCGGTGTGATGGAGCTGCGCTTGCCCGCGATCCGCGGCATTGGCGGCTCGATCATCTATCTGGTGGATCGCTACGCAGGTCATCACAGCGGCAGTGATCTGTCGATCTACGACATCGACTTCGTCTACCAACCAGGGGCTGATCGCCATCCGGCTGGCGCTGGCTTTCACACCATCGATCACCTGACGCACAATGTTTACGGCGGGCGCATGGTGCATTGGGGCGGATTTTACGAGCGTGTCTTCGGCTTTCGTGAGATCCGCTATTTCGACATCAAGGGCGAATATACCGGCCTCACCAGCCGTGCGATGACCGCACCCGACGGCAAAATACGCATTCCGTTGAATGAGGAAGGCAAGGCCGGAGGCGGACAGATCGACGAGTTTCTGCGCCAGTATAATGGTGAGGGGATTCAGCACATCGCCTTTGCCTGCGATGACTTGCTCGGCTGCTGGGACAAACTCAAGGCGCTGGGCACGCCGTTCATGACCGCGCCGCCAGCGACCTATTATGAGATGCTGGCCGAACGTTTGCCGGGCCATGGTGAGCCAGTGGAGGAACTCCAAAAGCGTGGCATCTTGCTCGACGGCTCAACCGAAAAGGGCGATCCGAGGCTGCTGTTGCAGATCTTTTCCGAAACGGTGATCGGCCCTGTTTTCTTCGAATTCATCCAGCGCAAGAAGGACGAAGGCTTTGGTGAAGGCAACTTCACTGCGCTGTTCGAAAGCATGGAACGCGATCAGATGCGCCGCGGTGCGCTGCAAGTCGAAGGAGCCGCCTAATGACCGCCCCCAGCCTCAAGCGCATCCACCACGTCGCCTATCGCTGCAAAGACGCGAAAGCGACGGTCGAATGGTACAGCCGCGTGCTCGGAATGGACTACACAACCGCCTTTGCCGAGGACAAGGTTCCTTCGACCGGCGAAGACGATCCCTACATGCACATCTTTCTCGATGCGGGCGGCGGTAATGTGCTGGCCTTCTTCGAACTGCCGCAGCAGCCGGAAATGGGCCGCGACCAGAACACCCCGGCCTGGGTCCAGCACCTGGCTTTCGAGGTTGAAGACGAAGCTGCGCTGCTCGCCGCAAAGGCACATGTCGAAGCCCAGGGGATCGAGGTATTGGGGCCGACCTACCACGGCATTTTCCGCTCGATCTATTTCTTCGATCCCAATGGACACCGGCTGGAACTCGCCTGCAACATCGGTACGCCCGAGCAATATGACGAACTGCGCAGCCTTGCTCCGATCATGCTGGAAGAATGGAACGAGACCAAGCGCGCCCCGCGCCACGCCGCCTGGCTGCATGAAGAACCTCTTGCATGGTTGCACCCCGATGCGGATGCTAAGGGATGATCGATCATACCCATGATCCAGTCGCTAAATCTTGGGTGTCTGGAGCCTGTGAACATGCCGACTTTCCGCCTCAGAACCTACCGTTGGGAGTGTTTTCAACGGGTTCGGATGATGCCCGCATTGCGGCCGCTATCGGCGATTGGGTCGTCGATCTGAATGCAATCGCGGCTCAGTTTCCTGCCTCGCTCCAATCCGCGCTTGGAGAAAAGACGCTCAACGCGCTGTTTGCCTTGCCAAACGTAGCCCGCCGAGAGCTGCGCCATCATCTATTCGCCGTGCTAACGGAGTTGGAACACAAGGCTTCGGTAGAACCGCACCTCCATCGTCAGTCTGATGTGCAGATGGAGCTGCCGTTCCAGATTGGCGACTACACTGATTTCTATGTCGGCATCCACCACGCCACGAATATCGGAAAGCTTTTCCGGCCCGATAGCCCGCTGCTGCCCAATTACAAGCATGTCCCAATCGGCTATCATGGCCGCGCGTCCAGTGTCCGGGTTTCAGGTACGCCGGTCATGCGCCCACAAGGGCAACGTAAACGTGCCGCCATTGACCTACCCGATTTCGGCGCCTGCGAACGGCTCGACTATGAACTGGAAATGGGCGTCTGGATCGCGGGGGAGAATGAGCTTGGCCGACCTGTCTCGATTGCTGAGGCTGCTGATCGGATTGGCGGTCTCTGCCTGCTCAATGACTGGTCCGCGCGCGACATTCAGGCCTGGGAGTATCAGCCGCTTGGCCCGTTTCTGTCCAAGAGCTTCCTGACGACGGTCTCGCCATGGGTAGTGACCGCCGAAGCCCTTGCGCCATTCCGTATCGCGCAGCCCCCACGACCCGAGGGCGACCCCCATCCGCTGGCCTATCTCTGGGATGAAAAAGATCAACGGGCGGGTTCTTTCGCTATCACTTTGGACGTCGAGATCCGCACTGCCAATATGCGGGAGCTGGGCCTCCCTGCGCACCGCCTGTCATCCGGCCCGCTCAGCAACATGTATTGGACGGCAGCCCAAATGATCACTCATCACAGCTGCAATGGCTGCAATCTTCGGCCGGGCGACCTGCTCGGCACCGGCACGATTTCAGGACCGAAACGCGATGCCTTTGGCAGCCTCATGGAATTAACATCGGGCGGCAGCGAACCAGTCAAGCTCCCATGCGGCGAGAAACGCAGCTTTCTAGAAGACGGCGACGAGCTTTGCTTGCGCGCGGTTGCGACCAGCAATGGCTATCGCGCGATCGGGTTCGGTCCATGTCAGGGGCGCGTGGAAAGCAGTCGCTGAAGATCAGGTTCATGACTATTTTAGTTCTGGCCCCGTCTATCGCGTCCGAATAGGGTTGGGCATTGTAGGTCTCGAGCTTTGAGCAACGGTGGAATAGAGAGTCTAGTAGGCGAAGTTCACATAGCTACGGCCGCGCTGAAGCCCACGTAAACACGAGGGGGGCGACATATGGAAATCGAATTAAGCAGCAGGTGGTTCTCAGGAAGAATTCGTCACAGAACTGCCGTTTCTACCTGTCTGTTCGACCTGAATGAACGCCCGCTTTCGACGCGTTAATCCATCTCAGTGAAGGGCGTCTTTGTTAGCGGGTGCAGCCAAGCGTCCGAACAGGCCTAAACGGCAGTTATTCATCGATCCACGCACAGAAGCGGACAGTTAGCTCTCGACAAGAAAGCCGACATTTAGCGCTGAAATCCGATCTCCCGATACCGGTCATTCGTTCATCGCAGGATAATCGGATATTGAAAATCAGGAGCTCGATCAAAGATATTTATCGCAGCGCTATCTCATAATGCGCGGTGGTCATGGCGGCTATTTGTTCTGCCGTTGTATCGGGAGCGAGTCCTATTAGCCTGAATGGGCTGTTGTGATCCGGACGCTGGAACACCGCGAGGTCGGTGATGATCATGTCGACAACATTCGTGCCCGTTAGAGGCAGCGTGCAGGCCGGAATAAATTTCGGCGAACCGTCCTTGGACACATGCTCCATCACAACGATGATTTTCTTCACGCCTGCAACAAGATCCATCGCACCGCCCATGCCCTTTATCATCTTGCCGGGGATCATCCAGTTGGCGATGTCGCCATTTTCAGCAACTTCCATCGCGCCCAGCACGGTCAGGTCGATATGCCCGCCGCGGATCATCGCAAAGCTGTCGGCGCTGCTGAAATAGCTTGAAATCGGCAGCTCACTGATTGTCTGTTTGCCTGCATTGATCAAATCAGGGTCTTCTTCGCCTTCATAGGGGAAAGGCCCGATCCCCAGCATACCGTTCTCGCTTTGCAGCGTGACCTCGATCCCCGCAGGGATGTGGTTTGCGACCAGAGTAGGGATGCCAATGCCGAGATTGACGTAAAAGCCATCCTCCAATTCCTGTGCCGCGCGCGCGGCCATTTCATCTCGTGTCCAGGGCATCGCTTCAAACTTCCCTTTGCTGTTTAGGCTCCAGGCGCATCGCCTTTAGCAGATCCACGAACGCGCCCAGCCTTTTGGCACGGTAGCTGGCTACATCCACACCGTCCCAGTCGTAAAAGCCTGCGCCATCGCGCATGCCGTTGCGTCCTGAGTTCATGTTTTCGACGACCGATTTGGGTGCCGCATATCGATTTGCATCAACATTTTTTGACAGATAATCAGAGGCATAATAGAGAATGTCGTTACCACCAAAATCAATGAACTCGATCATCCCCAGCACTGCATAGCGAATCCCAAAGCCTAAACGGATCGCCTTGTCGATGTCCTCGACCGACGCCACGCCTTCTTCGGCGAGCCGGGCGGCTTCGTTCATCGCCAGTGCCTGAATGCGCGGAATGATATAGCCCGGCGAATTTTTCATCACGACGGGCGACTTGCCAATCTCTTCCAGACTGCCGACGAGCGTCGCAACGGCGGCATCGCTGCTTTGGGTGCCACGCGCAACTTCGACCAGAGGCATCAGCATCGCAGGGTTGAGCCAATGAGCATTGACGAAACGATCAGCATTCGTCCCCATCGCGGCAAGGTCATCAACTGCCATTGTCGAACTGGTCGAGGCCATCACCGCATCGGGCGCGCAATGCTGGCAGGCCCAATTGAACAGGTCCTGTTTGGCGTCCTTTGTTTCCGGAACCCCTTCGTAAAAAATCGGGATGGCGCCCAGTCTTGCTTCGGCCTCTTCCCTTCCGCACATCGCGATCCGGCCTTTTGCGGAGGCAACTGCCTCAGGCGCGCCGATGCCAAGCCCGGCTAGAAATTCCAGATCATCGGAAATTTCGCTTGCTGCCTCGGCAAAGAGTTTTTGCCTATCGGCTTCGCTGCGAGGCTTTACGTCGATCATCAGAACGCTTTTGCCGGCAAAAGCATAGGCCTCGGCGATACCGCGTCCCATGCGGCCCATGCCCAAAATACCAATGTCGACCATACTCAAATGCCCTCGACCAGCATCTGTTGCATTTCGCTGCGCGACAGGTTCGCGATACCCAGATTTTCTAGCGTGCGCCCCTCGGCATATAGATCGCGACTGGTGATAGCGCTGGCGATTGCCAGGAAACCGTTGACCAAGGGCGTGGGTACAGAGGCCCATTTGCCGACCGAACTCAATATCGACAGTCCTAACCTCGTATCTTCCAACATATAACGATGTTCGGTGAGGACGATATGCTCGCGCCAGTCGCCGCTATCGGTCAGGCTTTCATGCGCGCCGCGGCCATACATCCATTCCGTGCCTTCCTTGGTATAATGATCGGCGAGCGGGTAATGCGGACCGGCATAGCCCAATGCTTCGCGTAGTCTCATCCGTTCGGCGTCCATGGCGTCGGTGGTACGGCGAATGGCAGGTTGGGTCCCCTCGTTATGAATATCCCAGCTTTCAAAATGTTCGAGCGGGCCTGCGTTCATCATGATGAGCGGCGGATGGATGATGCCGCCCGCATTCATCAGCGCGCCTGACAGTGCGTCCTCAATCGGGCGGATCGCGGGATAGACCTCAGCAAGTTTGGCCAAGGCTGTCGAGCTGTTTTTCGCCGGCAGGCAGCCGGTCGGCAAATGCTTCCCATAGCCCGATACCACGACATAATTGGGTCCGTGTTTGCGGGCGAGATAGGGCAGCGTTCCGGTTTCGCAAAAGGTGACATCGGCATTATTGCCCGCATCGCGCGCCGCCTTAAGGTAGATATAGCTGCCAAAGGTGCCGGGCGGCAAAAAAACCACCTGTCCATCCTGCCAATAGGGTGCGCAATTCTTGGCAAGCGATTCCTGGGTTGTGGCAGGTAATGGAATGACAATGACGCGCGCACCATCAATGGCACTTCCGAGATCAGTGGTCGGCGTGGCGACAGCGACGTCCCGCTCGCCCCGAAAATCCTTTACCCGGATAACACCGCTTTCGAGGACAGGCGCAAGCCCATCGGCATCGCGCCGCCAAAACCGGACGGTGTGGCCATTTTCCGAAAGTTCGGCCGCAGCTGCATAGCAGCCATGCCCCCCACCCAATACCGCGACTTCCATTCACATTCTCCCGCGCTTGTTGCGGGAAGTGCATAGCGCAGCGAAGGAAGACGCGATTATTGACCCACGACTAATAGCTTTGCGATGATGACCGGATCAGCCGCTCAAGCCGAAATAGTTCTGGAACAGCCCTGATGGATCATACTTCGCGCGGACCTGCGCAATTTTCTTCCAGTCCTCGTCGGAATAGCAACTTTGGACCTTGGCAGGATCACTTTCCGCATCGATTTCGTTGATATATCGGCCCGCTGCATAGGGCGCGAGCGCCTTCGAGGTCTCCCGTAACCATCCTATCGCCTTTTCGCCTTCGGCAGATGACGAGCCGACCGAATAGAGGCCTACATATAGGCTGCCATGCGCCCGTGCCGCGGCATTGGCCGGATGCGGTCGTTTGCCCAGCGGCGACATGACGACATGGCAAGCCGGTGTCGGTGCTTTGACAAACTCATTGGCCAGCACCGCAAGCGCCTTTTCTGGCTGGCTGGTCCAGATGCTGTCGACACCGAAATGGCCATAATTTAGCGGGCTGCGAAAATCGAGCGTGCCATAAAAACTTTGCTCGAACGTCCAGTCTTCTTTTTCGATCTTGAAGCCTGCTTTGGCGACAAATGGATCGGCTCCGATTGCGTCCAGTTGGGCTGTCGCCGCCGCTGCATTGTCGACGAAAAGATTGAAGCGCACGATGCAGACTTTTGCCTGTTCATTGGGCGTTCCCGGCGGCGCGCCGGGATTATGGCCTAGGATGATCAGCGGTTCACAATTGCTGAGTTTGCCGGATTTGGAGAGGCTTTCGACCCAAGCCAATGCCGCCGGTGTTTCGGCGATTGGAAAGAAAAAGGTGCTGGCCTTCAGATATTTCGGCAATGGATAGGTCTTGACCTTGAAGCGGGTGACAATCGCCGGAAAACCATTACCCGCACCGCGCAACGCCCAAGCCAAATCTGGCTCGTTACGGTCGTCGATCACTTTAATCTTGCCGTCCGCCGTCACCACTTCGGCTGCGAGGATCGAATAGGCGGACAGCCCACCCCAATTGTCCCAGTTGAGTCCAACGCCGCCGCCCAGCAGAAAGCCGCCCATGCCGACCGACGCGCAATGCGCGGCTGGAAAGGCTCTGCCACCTTTTGCGAGTTCCAGCATGATATCCCGGCTCCAGACGCTGGGCTCAATCCATGCCGCCAACCCGTCGTCGACCAACTCAACCTTGCGGAAATTCCACATGTCTATCAGCATGCCGTCATCACGCAGGAAATTGCCCCAGATGTGGTGGCCCGATGATTTGACCGAAATTTTCAGGTCATTGGCGCGTGCATATTGCACTGCTGCGGCAATAGCGGCCGTGCTATTTGGCCGCACAATCAACGACGGCTTCCGGTCGGGCTTGCGGCTTTGCCAGATAACGCCCGTTCTCCATTGCTCGAATTCCGGTGCGTCGCGCGTCACGACGCGCCCGTCAAGCGCAAGCACGGGGAGGTTTCGACCGCAAGCGGTGAGGCCGAACGACGACGCCAGCGCGATGGTTGCAGAGCCATGCATAAGCTGCCGCCTGTCCAGTTGAATGCCCGTTTCTGCCATCACGCTCTCCCTTTTCGGCATCCCTGTCTATGACAGCTGGAAGATGTTGTCCTATTATCAATCCAGCACGATGTTATGCGCAATGGAATAATCAATCGGCCATTCGCGCATAGGCAAAATGCTGATGATAGAGGGATAAGCAGTTATCATATGGGGAGAGTGGCTATGCACGGCCGGATTTTTGCAGTGGCTTTGGCTTTCGGGTCGGTATCATGCAGCCATGTTCCTCCGACCGGAACCGCACCTGTTGCGGCAACTGAAGCTGCACCGACCAAGGAATATTTCGGTGCGTTGATGGCAAATAGCTATGTCACGCCCTTCAAGGCTGGCGATGTCGAAACCTGGCTGAAGATTTTCGATGAAGACATCGTGGCGCTGCATAATTTCCTGCCTGCGATGCAGGGCAAAGATCAGGTGCGCCAGTTTGGCAGCTTTGTACGTGACAATCTGAATGTCGCGGAAATGTCCGTTACGATTGAAGGCGTCCGAACCGAAGGCAATATCGCTTACACTTGGGGCAGGTTTCACAGCCGGTTGCTGATGAAGGACAGCGGCAAACCGATGCCCGGGCATAGTGAAAACGGCAAAATCTTCTTTCTCTGGAAAAAACAAACCGATGGCAGCTGGAAACTGGCGGTCGATATGGGCAACGCCTTGCGCACGCCAGACCAGCCGTGACGGCGCGCTCCATTTTCATTACCGGTGTTTCCAGCGGTATCGGTGCGGCGACGGCGGAACATCTGCTCGGCAACCGCTGGCGGGTTCTCGGGACGGTGCGAAGGCCTGAGGACGCTCAAGGCTTGGCGGACCGCTGGGGAGATCTGTTCAGCCCGATCCTGCTCGATGTGACCGACCAGTCTCGGATTGCGCAATTGCCCGATGAGGTCACGCAGTTGCTCGACGGTAAGCCGCTAGACGCACTTTGCAACAATGCCGGAACCAGCATGCCGGCGGCAACGGTCTATCAATCGGTTGCCGGGTTCAGGTCTGCGATCGAGCTTAACCTGATCGCGCCTTTTGCGATCACCCGCGCGCTATTTCCCCTGCTGCGCCGCCCGGGCGGACGGATCGTGTTCATCGGCTCGCTCGCCGGGGTCGATCCCTTGCCCTTTTGCGGCGCCTATTCCGCCGCCAAGCACGGTATCGAGGGCCTGGCGGGAAGCTTGCGGGTCGAGCTCAGCCAGCACGGCATTCATACGGTGGTTATTGCGCCGGGATCGGTGCGAACAGCGATTGGATCGAAGATTAGGCCAGACACACCGATCGAAGGTGCGGACAGTGAATTTGGTCCGGCTTTTGGTCGTATGGCCCAGTATATGGGCAAAGAGGCCCAAGCTGCGCTGGATCCCCTGCGCGTTGCCGAAGCGGTCGAGCAGGCCTGCACCGCACGCGAGCCGTACAGCCGCTATGTTGTGACGCCGGGCTATGTAGCAAATTGGCTGGCCCCAAGGCTGCTGGGGCGCATGTGGCTGGAAGGCCGTTGGCGCAGGCGCCTATTTAGCAAGGATTAGTGTACGATGGTCGGCAAACCACCCACCCAGGCAAACCAGCTTGGTAACCGTGGCTTCGGCAGCGGAATCCCGATAATTACCGCAAACTTCTTTCCTGTTGGCCAGGATGATCCGGCACCAGGCTATCTTCCTCCACGCGATCCGACCGATCCGACGCAGCGGGTCGAGTATGCCCGCGCCGGTAGCCCCACGGTATGGGCATTGGAAGAAGTTCTGGCAACGCTTGAGGGGGGCGAGCTCGCGGTATGTGCTGCCTCGGGTATGTCCGCCATTTCGCAATGTCTGCTGGCGCATCTTTCTGCTGGCGACAGGCTTATCTATTCGAAGTGGGCCTATCCCAATACTGTCGATTTCCTAGCGAATCATTTGAGCAGATTGGGCATACAGGCGATCGCATCCGACACCAACGACCTGGCGGCACTTGAAGCAGATCTTTCGCAGCACAGGCCCAAGGCTCTGTTCTTCGAACCACTCAGCAATCCTGCACTAGCCTATTGCTCCGCAAGAGAAATCGCGGCGTTGTGCAAGGCTTTTGGGGTGATTTCCATCGCCGATAACTCGCTGTTGTCACCAGCCATACTTCGCCCGCTTGAATATGGTGTCGATATTGTCATTCACAGCCTGACCAAGATTATCGGCGGCTTTGGCGAAGCAATGGGCGGGGTGGTGATCGGACGATCCGAACTGATCAATCCGGTTGCAAGGATGCGCTGGACCCTGGGTGGCGTGCTGGCACCGCAGGTGGCAGACAAGATCCACGACGGCGTTCGCTCTTTGGATCTGCGTGTCAGGAACACCAGTTCCTCGGCGCTTCAAGTCGCGACGAAGCTGGCGACCGATGCTCGCATTGCTGAACTGATCTATCCTGGGTTGGCGAGCTACCAGTGGCGCGATCCGTTTGCCGCTGATTGCGGTCATCTCGGGGGCAGCGTGATCACGTTTTTCCACAAGGGCGGAGCCGAAGCCGTCGCACGCATGGCGAACCGCAGCAGCTTCATCCGTTTTGGCCCCAGCTTCGGAATGGCGATGACCAGTTGCAATGGCGGCACGGCAAGCGAACGATATTACGACCAGCCGGCGGGTTTCGTCCGACTGTCCATCGGCCTTGAGGATCCGGAGGACATAGTCACCGAACTCGATCGGATCCTTTGAAGCACTTGCAAACTATCGATCAAAGCTGACCGGTTCTTCGTTCAGCCAAAGCTCTGTGATCTTGCTGTCGCCGTTGAGCCGCGCGATCGCCTGTCCTCTCCAGGTTGCGATCGTGCGGTAACCGGGGCTCTGGCCTCGCCAAGGCGCACGTTGCGAGCTGCGGGCCTGCCAGCGAAAAGCGACCATCGACCAACCTGACATAGGTTCGCCCACAAGTTGCATGTGCAGATCAGGAAAGGCCGTCCAAAGGCTGTCGTAGTGCGCGAGCAGATCGGATTTGATCGCATTGCCGCAGTTCAGGCCGTGGACGATCAGCCCGTCAGCGAGCATGCCGGCCACTTCGGTTCTGCGCTGTGCCGGTGCCTCAACCCGGCTGAACGAATTGGTGAAGCGCGTGACGAAGGTATAGCCCTGCTCCTCGCTCAGCCCTGGCCCGTTGAGCTGGGCAGCGATCCGGGCACCTTCATCACGCCCCATGTCGCCCAGCAACTGGCCCATGCGGTAGGCGTGGTCATGATTCGACCAGCGTTCGACGATCCGTCCGTCGCTACCATAGCGGAAGAAGGTCTGGCCGCGCAGGGTGACCGGCTTGTCCTTGGCTACAACGCCATCGAAGGTGCCATTGAGCGTCAGCATCGAATGATAACGATGGGCCGCCATTGGGCCGGCAATATAGACTTCGTCCTCAACCAGGGTTCCGTCATCCAGCTCGAAAAACACGGAAAGGTAATGGGCCCTTACATCGTCAATTGTGCCGATGCGGCCGGGAACAAGGCCATGAACCCGTGCCTCCGGATCAAACGTAGCGATATATGCGTCATAAGCGGCAGCGCGGTCGCGTGAATTGACGATCGCCAACTCTCTCTCAAGGCCAGCGGCGGATACATTGCCATTCAACCCGCACGCCGCGCTGACGGATGCCGTCAGCCCCGCAGCAATGCCCAAGAGAAACTTTGCAAACCCGCGCCTCACGGCTTCCCCCCCCAACAAAGAAAAAGAGCTCTCCACACCATTGTACGGAGAGCCCTTTTTATGGTCTGCGGTGTTACTCTCAGTACTTATATTGCAGTGTCACGCCATAGAAGCGTGCTTCGCCGATATAACTCAGCACCGAGGCACCGTCGAAGTTGAATCTGGCGCCATCCAGCGGAATACTGAAGTCAATCGTGCGATATTTGGTATCGAAGCAATTGCGGCACCACGCCGAAATTTCCCACTTCTCGTCTGGCCCGCGAATGCCGAGGCGGGCATTGGCGATTTCATAGGGCTTCTGTGACTGGCTCAGGTTATTGGTCGTGAAATATTTGCTCTTGAAGCCAAGATCACCGTGCACGAACGCGCTCATGCCCGAGCTGTTTAATTCCCATTCATAGGTCGCACCAACGCCGCCGCTGAAGCGCGGTGCATGGTCAAGGTCATTGCCATTTTGGTCAGTGACCTTGGCATAGACCAGACCGGCATTGAACTCAAAGCCTTCGGTTGGACGTAGGGTCAGATCCATGTCCAGCCCGCGTGATTTGGCCGAACCGATATTGACCACGCTGAACGAGCCCGAAGGCAGCAAGCTTTGCGTTTGCAGATTTTTCGCTTTGGTATGGAATAGGGCAATGTTCAACGTTGCCCTGCGGTCAAGGAACTGCCCCTTCATCCCGACTTCGAAATGGTTGACTGTTTCCTTTTCAAAGGTCGGATCGGACGGCGCGCAGCTGAATGTACCCGCAAACGGGCCAGGGCCGCAACCCGGAGGCGGAGCAGGACCGAATTGCGGACCGACCAGAATGCCCCCGGCATCACGGATAAGGCTGACGCCACCTCCCTTATAGCCGCGGCTGTAGGTGCCGTAGAGATTTACGTCATCAGACACAGCGTAGGAAAGGCTAGCGGTGCCGCTGATCCCATTGTCGCGAACTTTGGCAGGGACCGGCGTTCCGGCGCCATAGTCGTAGACCATCGGAAGCGGAAATGGCTGAGGATAGGTAAAGGTTCCAAAGCCATCCTTATTGTCGCCGGAGTAACGGATACCCGCGGTGATTGTCAGGGCTCCCAACTCCGCGATACCATGTGCGAAGACACCGTAGCTATCGCCATTCTGGCCCATATTATCGGTGAAGGCGATGCCGGGAGTCCATGGGAAAAAGAAACCAGGGCCGTTGCGGACGATCTGACTGCCCCACACGAACTGGTTCAAGCGACGGATTTTCTCATTGCTATAGAATCCCCCAACAATCAGATCGACCGCTTCGCCTACATCCACACCAAGGCGCAACTCTTGGGTAAAGGTCTTGATGCTTTCACCCTGATTGGTGTTCAATATATCTGTGCCGACAAAATCATTGTCGCCCTGGAAGGTATCGGTGAATTTGCGATAGGAGGTAAGCGAGGTCAATGTCGCTCCCCCAAAATCATAGCTGATTTCGCCCGAAATCCCCCAATCCTCTGCATTCAAAAGCGGTGGAGTGTTGATTGCAGCACGGCGAAGCTTGTCAGACGGAGTTGTGAAGAAGGCGGACCCGGCCGCTGTCGCAATAGCCTGGTTCGCTGCGGCATCCGCTGAATCGACCTTGAACGGTACTGCCGTAATCGAAAGCTCATTGGCTTTGGCATAGTCGCCAATAATCCGAATGCTCAGCGCATCGCTCGGTTCAATCAGGAACTGGCCGCGCACATTCCAGCGATGCTTCTCGCCATAGCCATCGCCGGTTACGGCATCGCGGATATAGCCGTCATCGTCGACAAAACCTGCCGCAAGCCGGAAGGCGGCACTATCGCCGATTGGCACGTTGACCATGCCCTGCAGGCTCATGCGTTTGCGATTGCCATATTCGCCGCGAACGGTCGCTTCCATGTCCCCGATCTTTGGCTTTGCCGTGATGAAGTGGATCAGGCCGGCAGATGTATTCTTGCCAAACAACGTTCCCTGCGGGCCTTTGAGAACTTCTACCCGCTCAAGGTCGAGAAAGTCGCTGCCTGCGACAAGGCCTGAACGTGAGCGGTAGATTCCGTCAATCACTGTGCCTACTGAAGGCTCAAAGCCCAGGTTAAAGACGCCTGTTCCCAAACCACGGATAGAAAATGCTCCACCAGCGGACGGCGGATTGGTTGTGCGAATGTCGAGGCCTGGCACTTGGTTCTGTAGCGCAAAGACGTCCGTTACCGACGCCGTCGCCAAATCGTCTCCGCTAACCGCATTGACCGTAAATGGAATATCCTGAACGGATTGATCACGGCGTTGAGCAGTAACGATGATCTCGCCTTCACCTGCCTCCTCTGCACCGCTCGCGTCTTGCGCCAATGCGGGTGCCATAGTCGAAGCGGCGCAAACGCCACTCAACAATATAAATTTCACCAGTTTCGAAACCCTCGACATATTATTGCCTCCCACTGCGATTTACAGATTTGCTGCTGAGTCTTGCCTAGCAGGCGCCTTGCACAATGACTTATTGGATTCCCGGCAAGTGCTATGCGATGAAATAAGGGTGTTGCGGTTTGCAGCATCACGGGGGAGGATGGCATCCGGTAATCAGGCAAGAGGATGGATACAGATGCGCCGGTCCGCATATTTGGTAATTGCCGCGACTATGATCGTAACCTCACTCGGCGTTGCGATAGGTTCAGCTTTGCCAAACGCCGCCGAAATGCCAAAATTGGTGGACGCATGCGCAAGCTGCCACGGCGCGAAAGGTGAAGGAAATGAAGCGCGCTCTGCGCCAGCGCTTGCTGGGCTGGATGCCGCTTATCTTGAGCGCCAACTGGCCCATTTCGCCGACGGCAAGAGGGGGACTCATACCGCCGACAAATTCGGTTCGCAAATGGCAGTAATCGCTAAATCACTGAAAGACGAAGATATTGCAATGATCGCCAGACATTATGCAAAGCTTCCATCAACTGCTTCACATGTCACAATCAATAGCGATGCGGCGAAGGGAAAGGCAGCCTATCAAAGTTGCATTGCTTGTCATGGCGAGAATGGCCGTGGAAACTCTGAAATGTCCGCTCCAGCGCTCATAGGCCAGCCCGACTGGTACATCGCGCAAAGCCTTTTGACCTATAAGGCTGGCGGAAAGGGGTATCATACGGACGACGCGGCAGGGCAGCAAATGCAGCAGGCCGCACAGATAGTTAGTACCGAAAAGGAAGCGCGGGATATTGCGCGTTATATCAACAGCATGTCATCAAACTGATCGTGCCGCAAACAGGCAGCCATCGTCAAATCGTGTGACAACAAGTTGGACCGGGCTGTCCAGCGGGGCATCAGGTGCGCCGAGCCAGCTTGTGACTAATCGGACATTTTCTTCCAGATCGATAATTGCGCCGGAATAGGGTCCATTTGCCATGAGATCTGGCGGCCCCGCGTGTACGGTGGTTAAACTGTAAAGTTTGCCTCGGCCCGAAATCTCGCGCCAACCGATATTCTGGCTTGAGCATTGTGGGCAGAAGCTGCGGGGAGGAAAGGACAGTCGCGAACAGTCCGCACATTCCGACACAAGGAACCGGCCTTCATCGAGCGCATCCCAAAATGGTCTGCTGAGCGCGCTTACACGCGGAGGCGATGCGCGATTGCCCTTAACGCGAATGAAAGGCAGCGTCATGCCGCACGCTCCAATATATGGATGAGCGCGGCGTTGTAGTTTCCAAGCTCGCATGCATGCATGGCGATTTCAGCATCCTTTACCTGGCGCGCCCCTCCCGCCGCCAGCAATTGCTCCCGCAACTCCAGCAAGCCATATAATGCGGTCAGCGATGGAGGATGGCCGCGAGACAGGCAGCCGCCCGATGTATTGATGGGAATCCGTCCACCTAGCGATGTCGCGCCGGAAGCAGCGTCAAGGGCGCCTTCGCCTTTAGCGCAAAAACCGATCGCTTCGCTGACCAGCACTTCGCTAATTGTGCAGGGCGCGTATAATTCGGCAACATCAATGTCTTCCAAGGACATTCCGGCATCGGCCAATGCTTTCACCGATGCCTGTTTCGCTGCCGGGAATGCCGTAATGTCATGCGGGGCGTCCCCGATCTGGTGGTGGCCATCATGGCTGAACCCGCGTGATCGTATCAGCACATATGGCTTGCCCGATTGCTTCGCTACGTCTTCGCTAGCCAGCACAAGACAAATCGCGCCGTCCGCTACCGAGGGAACCTCGAACAGGCCAAGCGGCTCGACAATCATGCGTTGCGCAAGAACGTCGTCGATCGAAAGATCACCCTGAAACTGTGCCAGCGGATTGAGCTGGGCGTGCTGTCTGCTTTTCACAGCGACCTCAGCGATCATTTCGCGCGAAACACCGGTCTCATGCGTATAGCGTGCAGCATCAAATGCATACCAGCTGATCGGGGTCAGCCCGAATGGCGATTGAAAATCGACATCGCCTACCGTTCGCAGGCTATGTTCCATTACCATTTCAAAAGGCGCATTGGTTTGATAGGCGATCCCCAGCGCCAGTGCCACATCGGCACGTCCCAAAGCGATATCGGCCATTGCATTGTCGAAGGCGAGGCCACCGGTAATGCCCATCTCAACAACTTCACTAATTGAGCCAGTGCATTTCAGACCGAGCCGAGCCGCCATGAATGTGGCAAAACCCAGCTGTCGTGTCGACGGGCTCGGCAAGGTGAAGGCGGCACTGCCAACATCTTCAACTGACAGTCCAGCCTGACCAAGTGCATCGATGACGAGTGGGGCCAATATATCCTTTTCAAATCCTTGCGCGGTTTCGTTTGGCTTTGGCGCCCACCGCCCCGGTGCCCGCGCTGCAGCTCCCAATATCGCAACTTTGCGACCGTACTGGCCCATTAGGCAGCGGCTTTGCTAAACAGAATACCGCGCAGCTTGTGCTTTTTCACCTTGCCCGAATCTTCGCGCGGAAAATCCGGGCAGGTCTTGATAATCTGGGGAATCTTGTAATTTGCGAGCCGCCCATCCAAATATTCGCGCACATTTTCCGCGTCGATGCTGGCACCCGATTTGGGCTGGATTGCAGCTACCAGCTGTTCGCCAAATTCGGGATGCGGAACGCCGAATACCGCACAATCGCTGATGCCTGGCATGCCGATCAGGGCTTGCTCAATCTCGGCAGGGTAGATGTTGACGCCTCCAGAAATCACCATGTCGGTCTTCCGGTCTGAAATGAAGAGGAAGCCTTCTTCGTTCAGATACCCAATATCGCCGGTAGCGACGAAATCCCCATGCCGCAGCTCGGCGGTTTTTTCCTCAGCCTTATGATAGGCTACATGCCCTGTGACTTCTGATCTGACGAAAATCTCGCCCGGTTCGCCTGGGCTGCAGCGGCTGTTGTCGTCGCGGCGCGTCTCGATTGTGACGCCAGGCGCAGCTCTGCCAACGCTGCCAGGATGTTGCAGCCATTCATGGCTGTTTGAAATGGCGATAAAGCCGGTTTCGGTCATCGCATAATATTCGTGGATCACCGGCCCCCACCATTCGATCATGGCGCGTTTTACGTCGGCAGGACAGGGCGCGGCACCGTGCACCACATTCTTCAGGCTCGATAGGTCATATCGGCGCTTGTCATCCCCGTCGAGGCCCAGCAGGCGCACGAACATCGTCGGCACCATGTGCAAATTCGTTATCCGATGCTCTTCGATCAGGCGGAGTAGATCGAGCGGATCAAACCGCGGCTGCAAGACCAGCAATCCGCCTTCACCGACCACTTGCATGGCATAGGCATTGGGGGCGGAATGATAGAGCGGACCGGTCATTACCGACCGCACATCGCCGTCGCTGATCCCAAAAGCGATTGCTGCCCGTGCCTGCACGGCCTTTATCGCATCGGGGCCGATGGGCAGTCGCTTGACGCCCTTTGGTTTGCCCGTCGTGCCCGACGTATAGAACATCGGGCCAGTGACCTGCCTTACCTCACGGTCCCAAGGTGCAAAACTGCCCACCCACTCGTCCCAGCGGGGTAAGGATTCCGCGAGTTGGGTGGTTTTCTGGTGCTCGTAACGGCTGGCGACTTCAGGCGGTGTGTCGACCACGACTACTTCGCGCCCGGTGCAGATTGCCAATACGGCTTCATTCAGAAGATCGGCATGGACAATGACAACCTTGGCTTCGCAATCTTCCAATACATAGTCGATCTCGTCGGGCGTCATATGCCAGTTCAACGGTACTGTTGCCGCGCCGAGAATTGACGCGCCCATCGTCGCTTCGAAAAAGGCAATGTCGTTGCGCAGCAAAAGCGCAACACGGTCCCCTTGCCACACACCCAGGTCATGCAATGCGGTTGCAGCCTGACTTGAACGAAGGCGAAGCTCGTCCGAGGAAATGTAGCGACTGCCGCTAATTAACCCATGCCCGATGTGCTTCGGATCCATGCCTTGCTCCTGCCTATCCATTCAGATCGATTACGACCCGGCCCCTGATCTTGCCTGCGACAATATCTTCAGCAAGCTGCGGAATCCTGTCCATAGGTTCAACACTGTAGATTTCGGCGAGCTTGTTAGCATCAACCAACTCCGCCAGCCGATCCCAGGCACGCTGCCTGCGCTGTTGCGATGCCATAACCGAGTCGACACCGCGAAGTGTTACACCACGTAGAATGAAGGGCATCACTGTCGTTTTGAGCCCGGCACCACCTGCAAGTCCGCACGCGGCCACAATCCCTTCATATTTGGTTTGCGCGAGTGCGGTGGCCAAAACAGCATCGCCCACGCTATCAACAACCGCAGCCCAGCTTTCAGCTTCCAAGGGTTTGGCGTCGCGGGCGAGCTCTTCCCTGCTGATCAGACGGCTAGCGCCCAGCCCTTTGAGAAAGGCTTCATTCTCGTCAGACCGTCCGCTTGCCGCCACAACCTCATAGCCCAGCGCAGACAACAGCATAACCGCCGTCGAGCCGACACCGCCCGAGGCACCTGTCACCAGCACGGGGCCGTCTGATGGTTTAGTCCCATGATCTTCGATCGCAAGGACGCACAACATCGCAGTATAGCCCGCAGTGCCGATCGCCATTGCCTGTTCATTGCTGAAGGCATCGGGGATACGCACTAGCCATTCGGGTTTCACCCGCGCCTTTTGCGAATAGCCGCCCCAATATTTCTCTGACATGCCAAAGCCGTTTACAAGCACACGTTCGCCTGCGCGCCACTCGCCTGACGAAGATTCAGCGATGCTGCCTGCCAGGTCAATGCCGCCAACCATAGGTAGCGATCGTGCAATTTTGCCCTTCCCGGAAACGGCGAGGCCATCCTTGTAATTCACTGTGGAGTGCGAAACATCGACGAGTAACGCTTCGTCAGGCAAGTCCGATAAAGTCAGGTCGGTCAGCGTTCCCTTGTGCTTGCCGTCGACTTCATCAATCACAATTGCTTTGAACATCTCGCTCACTTTCAACCCTTCCATCAACCCGGATTCGCAGGTTCTTCTATTTGATCGTTCGAGGAATAACTTATTCTCCCCCGCTTCAATGTTGTGCAATTTTCCTGTTAGGTGCGCGCAGCGTCTCTTGCAGCCCGCGGAGTCACCCCGAAATGCCTTCTGAAGGCCGTGGTGAAATTGCTCGAATATTCATAACCCACGTCAAATGCGATTTCGGTCACCGAAACGTCGGTTGTTTCCAACAACTTCTTTGCTTGCTCCATTTTCAGCCGCTGAGCATAGTTGAAGATGGTTTCGCCAACATGCTGTTTGAACAGATGCATGAGCTTTGCCTCGTTGACCCCAACCTCCCTTGCAAGGCGGGTGATCGTCGGAGGATCGAGAAATTGTTCGTCGAGCATTTCGCGGACCCGTTCTACGCGATTGATGTCGCGTTCGGCGATCGGTGCGATCCCGCTTTCCGCGCGTTGCTCAATAGCACTCAATGCGGCCAGCGAGAGAACCAGCAGCTCAAGTGCCTTTGCCTCTACATGAACGCGCCTTAAGTCTTTCTCAAACTCATTGGAGATCATGGCCCTGACCGCCGATGCCATTTGCACGCTAAGCGTCGCGCTTGTAAAAATTGGCTGGTCGGCTTCTCCATCGAGGCAGGCCTTTAACGACTTGGGCAGCATCATTTCGTCGGCGTGAAAACGCCGCAAAATGAACTCGGGCTGGCAACAGATCGTCACCGATTGTTCATGCTCCCCGCCAAAAAACCGCTCCGATTTTTTTATACCATCGGGGCTAAGCAAAAGGACCAACGATTGCTGGTGAACCAGCATTGGCTCTTCACCTTCGATTTCAATCGCGCTGTTTCCAGTAAGGCGAAAATGGAAATTCAGTGGGGTCTGTCCCCGGCGCTGCAACATAGTGTCTTCAAGATGCTGGATGTCCCCGATAACAACCGAAAAGCCGTCCTCTATATCGATGATTTCACGAAACCCCTCGGCTGCCCAGCTGGCCGGACGGATGCGCAACCCATCCTCGGGACGCCATGGCTGGAACAGGTCCGCTGCATAGTCGCGCGACAATGAATCCGAGCTGCCACTCCAAAGCCTGATCTTGGGCTGGTTGGAATAGGGGTTTGGCAAGTGGCTCCTCTCCGACAATTGCAGGTTTGGCAGATCAACTATGGCGACAGCTTTGGAAGGATGTCAAATGCGGAGAAAGCGGGCAATTCGGATTGCAAAGCACAAATCTATCCTTGCATAATCACGCAGCAAAGGATTGCCCTATGCGATAGCTGGAGAAACTCAAATCGGGGGGAGGGCCGGCAGAAAGCGATGGCAATCAATTTGTCACATTGGGATTTCATTATCGTCGGTGCCGGATCATCTGGCGCGGTGATAGCAAATCGGCTTTCGGCTGATCCGGGGATAAGAGTCTTGCTGCTTGAGGCAGGCAGATCGCACCGTCATCCATTTGTCAGTGTTCCCGCTTTCATGATGTTTTCCTTTCCGCGTCCGGACATGAACTGGCACTATCTGGCAGAACCCGATGCCTCCAGAGGCGGACGGGTGGACATGTGGCCTGCGGGGCGCATGCTGGGCGGCGGCAGTTCATTGAACGGAATGATGTTTGTCCGCGGCCACGCCTATGACTATGATCTTTGGGCGCAGATAGGCAATCGCGGCTGGAGCCATGACGATGTACTGCCTTATTTCCGGCGATTGGAAACAAGCGACACGGGGGCCAATGACCAGCGCGGTGGCGATGGACCGCTGGCGGTCGAAAAGCCCAGGTCGCCGCATGCATTGGTAGAGCCGTTCATAACCGCATGCGAAGAGGTAGGGTTTGGAAGGTCCGACGATTTGAATGGTGCGGTCCGGGAAGGAGCCGGGGTATGTCAGGCATCGCAGCAAAGCGGACGACGACACAGTACCGCCCATGCTTATCTTGATCCGGTTCGGCAGCGACCCAATCTCAGGATTGAAACCGGAGCGCAGGTAACCCGCATAATGTTTGACGGCACCCGCGCCTGTGGCGTGAAGTATAGCCAGCAGGGTCAGGATATGCAGGCGAATGCAGCCTGTGGGGTGGTGCTAAGCGCTGGTGCAATCGCTTCGCCCAAATTGCTGATGCTGTCTGGGATAGGCGAACCTGAACAACTGGCCGAACATGGTATTTCGGTTGTTGCCAAGTCGCCTGGCGTTGGCAAAAACCTTCAAGAGCATTCGGGCGCATCTATTCTGTTCGAATCCACTATTCCAACGCTGACCAGCGATCAGGGCGTTATCAGGTCGCCGATCCATGCCCTCAACTATCTGATCAACCGCAGGGGGCCGTTGGCCACGCCGATCGGGCATGCCCAAGCTCTGGTGCGGACGCGGGAGGGGTTGGCGGCACCCGATGTCCAGATCATCCTGTCACCCTCCTCACATGAAATCGAAAATGGCAAAGCACGGCGGAAGAAAACCCCCGAAATGGCATTGGCAATCGGACTGTGTAGGCCATTGTCTAGGGGTAGCGTCAAATTGGGCGGTGCCGATCCGATGGCGGCTCCAATCATTGATCATCAGCTCTTTGCCGAACAAACGGATGTGACAACTTTGGTTGCCGGAATCGCGGCGGCGCGACGCATATTGAACGCCCCCAGTTTTGCGAAATATGTGAAGTCGGTGATTGCGCCGCCGGTGGACGCCGATGAGGCTGCGCTGGCTGGATGGGTGCGCGAAAATGGTTTCTTGATGTATCATCCGAGCGGCAGCTGCGCGATGGGCCCAGGGCAGGACGCCGTGGTGGACCACCGACTGCGCGTGAAAGGGGTACAGGGACTTTGGGTTGCTGACGCTTCGATCATCCCGGCGATACCGGCGGGCAATATCAATGCCACCTGCATCATGATCGGCGAAAAGGCATCCGACATGATAATCGAAGACAGCAACAGCCAAAGGATCGCCGCGTGACAAATACAATAGACCTGTCGCCCTTTATCGACGGAAAACGCGCAGATCCGGCGTCGCAGCGGATCATTACTCAGATTGATCCATCGACGGGCAAGAGGTCGGGTGAGTTTGCCGCCGCTGGGACCGAAGCGGTCGACCGGGCCGTCACATCGTCACGACAGGCATATGAAGGCGTCTGGAGCGCACTGCCGCCGGTTGCGCGCGCCGGCATGCTCAAAGCTTTGGCTGGACTGATCGAAGCCAATGCGGGTCGGATTGCCGCTGCGGATTGCCGCGACATGGGCAAACCGATCGGTACCGGTATGTTTGAGGCCGGTATAGTCGCGGCCGGCTTTACCCGCTACTATGGCGAAGCCGTCGACAAGTGGCCGCGCGGCGCAATCCCCGCCACCGACGCTGGCGCATTTGAAATGCAGGTGCGCCGGCCGCGCGGCGTTATCGGCGCGATCATCCCGTGGAACTTCCCGGCGATCAACCTGATGATGAAGATCGCGCCGATGCTGGCGGCGGGCAATACTGTCGTCGTTAAGCCGTCTGAGCTGTCGCCCGGATCGGCCTCGATCATTGCCGAACTGGCCATGGAAGCTGGCCTTCCGCCCGGTGTGTTCAACGTGGTGCAAGGTGACGGCGCGACCGGCGATGCATTGGTCCGCCATTCAGGCATAGACATGCTCGCCTTCACCGGTTCAACCGCGACTGGCAAGGCAATTATGCGCGCCGTCGGGGAAAGCACGCTCAAGCCAGTGCTGCTGGAATGCGGCGGGAAATCCCCGGAACTGGTTTTTGCCGACATGGCTGAACAGGACCTCGATGCAATCGCTGCGACTATATTGGGCGGCGCAATGCAGAATCAGGGGCAGATTTGTGTCGCCCGTTCGCGGCTCTATGTCGAAGCACCGATTTACGACGAACTGGTGGGGCGCATCGTCGCCATGGCCAAGGCGACCACGGCGGGCGATCCATCTGATCCCGAAACACGGTTCGGTCCTTTGGCCAGTGCCCGGCAAAAGGAGGTTGTTGAAGGCTTTATCGCCGAAGCGGAGTCGCAAGGCGGTGAAATCCTGTGCGATGGCCGCGGTGCGCTTGCGGAGAGCGGCGGTTTCTATGTCGAGCCGACCATTATCGGGCAATCCGACAGCTCAGCGCGCATTGTTCAGCAGGAAATCTTCGGACCAGTACTGGCCGTTTCGCGTTTCAATGGCGCAGAGGAGGCCGTTCGCCTTGCCAACTGCACGCCCTATGGCCTCGCCGCGACAGTTTGGACCCGCGACCTCGGACGGGCGCACCGCATGGCGGACCGTATTGATGCGGGTATGACCAAAATCATGACAGCGCCGGTGCAGCGTATGGGCGCTGGCTTCTCGCACAGTGCGGAGGCGGCCAAACAGTCCGGCTTCGGCATTGAGGGCGGTTTCGGGGCGCTGGACAGCTATTCACGGCTACAGGCTGTCGAATTTCACTACGATGACGCGCCATGAAACTGAGCCGCCTATCCCCGCATATCGGCGCAGAGGTCTCCGGGATCGACCTGTGCGCCGACCTTGAAGGCGAAACAGCGAGGGAACTTCGGCAGGCGCTTTGCGAGTATCAGATGCTGGTGATTCGCGCCCAGCCGCTGAGCGCCGATCAGCAGGTCAAACTTGCCCGGGTCTTCGGTGAACCGATGCCCGATTCACACCCTAAATTCGGCTGCGCGGATGGCAATCGCGTAGTGGCGCTGGTGATCAACGACCGCGACAACCCGCCCGACATCAACGTCTGGCACACCGACACCACCTTCAAGGATCCACCGGCAGGCGTCTGCGTCCTGCACTGCGTCGATACCCCACCGGGCGGCGGCGGCAATACTATCTGGGCGAGCATGACCGCCGCCTATGAGGCGCTGAGCGAGCCGATGAAGCGCTTTCTCGAGCCACTTACCGCCTACCACCAGCTTCCGCTCGATGGGCGCCCGCCCGAGCTGATCGCCACGGTAATGGGCAAGGAAATCGCGGCAATTCACCCGGTCATCCGCTGGATACCCGAGATCGAAAAACCCTCGTTGTTTGTCAATCGGATCTACACCCAGCGGATTGAGGGTCTTACAGCCGCTGAAAGCGAGGCAGTGTTGCAGGGTCTGTTCGCCGTTTCTGAAAGCCCAGACCGCCAGGTCCGCTTAAGCTGGAATGCTGGCGATACTGTGATTTGGGACAATCGCTCGACTCAGCATTATGCCGTGGCCGACTATTGGCCGAAGACCCGCGTGATGCACCGGGTCGCCGTCAAAGGCGAAAGCGTCATTCCCTATTCCTCACAGCAAAGGGCCACCGTGTGACAAATCCCGAAAAACCCAGCGCCTTGGCACTCATGGCCTATTCCGGTCCGATGATCGCACTGTCGATAGTCAACATGCTTCTGATCGCCTATCTGCCCAATTTTTACGCGGCGGAGATTGGCGTGACGATTGCGGTGGTTGGCGGGATCTTCATGCTGGCCCGGGCTTTCGACGCAGTGATCGATCCCGTCATCGGCAACCTATCTGACCGCACCCGGTCGCGCTGGGGACGGCGCAAGCCTTGGCTCGCCTTTGGTATTCCTGCTTTCATGCTGATGACCTGGCTGTTTTTCCAGCCGCCAGAAGGTGTCGGGATGACCTATTTGCTGGTGGTCGCGCTGCTGTTTTACGTCACCTATGCCATTGTCATCATCCCCTATATTTCCTGGGGCGCGGAAATTTACCGCGACTATGAAGGGCGGACAAAAGTCAACAGTCTGCGCGAAGGTGCCGGTATCTTCGGCACCGTGATCGCGACCTTGCTGCCCGTTGTCCTGCTGCCGCTGCTGGTCGAAGGCCAACCAGGGCTGCGGGACATATTGTGGCTGTTGGCGCTCACCATCATCGTCATTTTGGCGATCACGATTCCGACCGCGCTGAAAGTCGCGCCGCAAGGCGAGTTTGAACCGCATCCGCCGCTGGGACTATTCTCCGCGCTCTCACTGATGCGCAGCAACAAGCCGCTGCTGCGCATGCTGGTTGCTATTTTCGTCATCTGGTTGGGCGGTGCTTTTCACAATTCAACGATCCTCTTTTACGTGACCAAAGGCCTCGGTCTCGCTGAATCCGACTTCCTGTGGCTGGTGCTGACACAATATCTGCTCGCGCTGATTTCGCTGCCGGTTTGGAACAAGCTGGCGAACAGTATCGGACGACACCGCGTGCTCGTGATTGGAGCCATGGGCTATTTTCTGGCACATCAAGGTTTTCATTTTATCGGAAGCGATGCCTTTTTAGGGGCGATCCTGGTCTATGCGGCCGCTGGCTTTATGACCCCGGTCATCTGGGTCATGCCGCCTGCAATTGTAGCCGACACGGTCGAATATGGCATGTTCAAGGGCGGCAGCGATGACGCCGCGCTCTATCTGGCGCTCTATGCCTTCGTTCAGAAAATGGCGCTCGCCATGGGCGTTGGCCTTGCGCTCGCTTTGGCTGGAAATCTTGGCTTTGATCCGCAAGCTGCGATCACGGATCAGGGCATATGGGCGCTCAAGCTGGTCACCTTGATCCTGCCCGGTATCATTGCGCTCGCGGGATGCCTGCAGATCTGGAATTACCCGATTACCCAGAAACGCCACGCAATTATTCGCAAAAGGTTGGCCCGGCGAGTGAAAGGAAATGCCGTATGAGAAAGATTGAACCTTATATCGCGGCGGCAGTTCAATGGACTCCGTGCGTTCATGATCCAAAGGCGGGTGCGCAAAAAGCGGCACAGGCCGTTGCCGAGGCTGCAGGCTTAGGTGCAAAACTTGTCGTTTTCCCTGAAGTATTCTTGAACGGCTATCCCTATTTCAGTGGACTACCGGGTGCTTCTCCGGAATTTCAGGCTTGGCTCCAGGCATTGCATACGGGCGCAATTGATCGAAATAGCGACGCGTTGCAGCCTGTAATGGACGCCGCCGCCAAGCATGGGGCGCATGTGGTGATCAGCGCCAATGAAAAAGCGGGCGGCACAATCTACAACACCCAGTTTGACATCGGGCCTGATGGTCGCCTGCTAGGCAGTCACCGCAAGCTGATGCCGACGCTGCAAGAAAGGTTGGTCTGGGGTCAGGGCGATGGATCGGATCTGACCGTTTACGATACGCCGCTCGGCAAACTAGGCGGGCTATTGTGCTTTGAACATCATATGGCACCCGCGCGCTACGCATTGAACGGGCTGGGCATTCAAGTGCATGCCGCGCAATGGCCGGGGTTTCCCTTCATCACCGACATCATCGACGTGGTGACAAGACAGACAGCCTTTGAAAATGGCTGCTTTGTTATTTCGGCTCGCGAAATCATGACCCAGGGCCAGATCATGCCGGGCATGCCGCCCAGCGAGTGCGACCCTATGCAATATGCGATGAACGGTGGCAGCGCGATCATCGGGCCAGACGGCAGGTATCTTGCCGGCCCGGTGTTTGGCGAGGAAACCATCGTGACCGCCGAAATCGACCTCGATCAGATCACGCGCACCAAGGCTTGGTTTGATGGAACCGGACATTATTCGCGCCCCGATGTTTTCCAGTTGCGCTGGGATCGGCGTCCGAAGCTACCATTGGATATTGTCGAGTGACAAAATCCGGCCCCCGTTTTGCGCGCGATTTTACTTCGGCACAGCAGCGATTCCGTGCTGCTGTTGCCGCAGTCGGTGGGCATATTGAAAGTCATGTTCATCCGCTGCGCGGCCCAGACGGCGAGGCGCTTGCGACCGATGTTGCGCGCTTTGGGTCGCAGAATGCGCGGGAACTGCTGATTTTGATCTCTGGAGTCCATGGCGTCGAACATTATCCCGGCTCGGCCTGCATGGTTTCTTGGCTGGAATCTGGTGCTGCAGCCCGCTTGCCGGACAATGTGGCCGTGTTGTTGATCCATGCGATCAACCCATGGGGGGCGGCGCATTATCGCCGCTATACCGAAGGAAATGTCGATCTTGCGCGGAATTTTGTCAATTTCGATAGACCGTTACCGGTGCACCGCAAATATGACATCATTCACGAAGCCATATCTAGTGCAGATCGCAACCGCGTTGCCGCCAGCCTGTCACAGCTGTTCGCTGAACTTGGCGAGCGCGACGCGATCGAAGCCTTGATGGGCGGTCAGTATGCCTTTCCAGACGGTTTTTCCTTTGGCGGGCAGAAAGCGCAATGGTCAAACATCCAGCTCCGCGACATTCTTTCCAAGCATGCGGTAGATGCTGAAGCAGTGACCGTCATCGAATATCATTCAGGGCTCGGTCCCTTTGGATATGGAATGCCCGTCACGATGCAAACAGGCAGTGGCCTTGAACGGGTGCGCAACCTATTTGGGCCAGATGTCGTCGCACCACGTGCCGGTGAAGGTCTCCATTCGGCACCTGGACATACAAGCGATGGCTATGCCGAAGCGCTGCCAGATAGCTGTTTGACATCGATCGTGCTCGAATATGGCACCTATCCGCCTGATGTTTCGCTTCCGGTCTTGCTGGATGATCATTGGGTGACGCACCACGGCAATCCGGACAGCGCGGAGGGGAGGGCAATCAAGCAACGAAATCTCGAAATGCACTGCCCTGACGATCCGAAATGGGAAGATGCCGTCCTAAAACGGTCTGGGGAAATTATCGGAATGGCATTTGCCGGTATGGAGAATTGCAAGTGAGCGCAGATTTTGAATTGGCGGATGTCCGTGCTGCGGCGCGCAGCATTGCCCCTTTCATCAACAAGACGCCGGTGCAGGAATGGCAAGGTCGCATGATCAGCGAACGCCTGCAACCTGGCACCGACGTCGTGCTGAAACTGGAGCTGTTTCAAAGAGCGGGTAGTTTCAAAGCACGTGGCGCGCTGGTCAATATGCTGGCGCTGTCAGAACAGCAGAAGGCAGCAGGCGTAACGGCTGTCAGCGCAGGTAATCATGCGATTGCCGTCGCCTACGCGGCCTCGGTTCTGGGGATCGATGCCAAGGTGGTGATGCAGTCTTCGGCAAATCCGGCGCGTGTCGCTATGGCACAGGCTTATGGCGCGGATGTCATCATCGGCGGCGATGGCCCGGCCTGTTTTGCGCTGGTCGACAAAATAGTCGCAGAGGAAAAGCGGACATTCATTCACCCGTTTGAAGGGCGCGGTACGAGTATAGGAACGGCAACGCTTGGACTGGAGTTTATTGAGGGTGCACCTGGGCTGGATGCGGTGATTGTGCCTATCGGCGGGGGTGGTCTTGCGAGCGGGGTTGCCGCGATGGTCAAGACACTGAATCCGGACTGTCTCGTATTTGGCGTCGAGCCTGAGGGGGCAGACAGCATGCACCGCAGTTTTGCAGCAGGCGGGCCGCAGACGATCGCAAAGGTCTCGACCATTGCCGACAGCCTAGGGCCGCCGATGGCGCTGCCGTATAGCTTTGGTCTGTGCCGTCACTATGTTGATGAACTGGTCATGGTCGATGATGATCAGATTTGTGACGCTATGCTGCTGTTGTTTAACGAGATGAAGCTGGCGGTAGAGCCAGCGGCAGCGGTTTCCACAGCTGCGCTGGTGGGACCGCTCAAGGAGCAGTTGGCCGGAAAACGTGTTGGACTCATTATTTGCGGAAGCAATATCGATCCAGCCAGCCATGCCAAATATTTGCAACGGGCGCTGTCGGCATGAGCACAGATTTGCGCGTCATTGACGCGGGAACGATCAAGCGGCTTGCACCGCCAGCCAAGCTGATCGGCTGGATGCGCGAAGCCATGCAACTGGTCAGTGCACGCGATGTGGAATTGCCTTTGCGACGCGGAATGGCGCTGCCGGACGGTGCCGGAGCCATCGGAATGATGCCCGGCTACGTCGGCGGCGACATTGCAGCGGCTGGCGTAAAGCTCGTCAGTCTGGTTCCGCCCGACCGGCGCAAAGGTTCCAGCCATTTGGGCCTGATGATATTATATGATGCAGATGGCCTCGTGCCTAAGGCCATATTGTGCGGCTCGACCGTGACAGCCATTCGGACCGCCGCGGTTACAGCAGTCGCAACCGATGCTTTGGCGCGCGCCGATGCTCGAAGCTTGCTGATCCTCGGCGCGGGTGAACAGGCCGAGGCTCACGTCCACGCGCTCCGGCTTGTTCGGCCTTTCGACGACATCAGAATCTGGGCGCGACGACCTGAGCAGGCAGAAGCACTGGCAGAGAAAATGGGTGTTAAGGTCGCAGGCGATCTGTCGAGCGCCGTCCGGATTGCCGATGTCATCTGCACAACGACCGCTGCCAAGGAACCGGTTCTTTTTGGCACGAATGTGAAGTCAGGGAGCCATGTCAATCTGGTCGGCTCCAGCTCGGCAGATGCACGCGAGGTAGATGATGAGCTGGTGGTGAAAAGCCGCTTCGTTGTCGACTATCGACCTTCCACGCTGGATCAGGCGGGTGAATTTTTGCATGCCATCAATGCTGGCGTGATCGACGAAAATCACATTGTCGGAGAAATTGGCGAAGTCTTGTTCGGCAAGATCGCAGCAAGGCAGTCCGCTGCCGACATCACCGTGTACAAGTCTCTGGGCGTTGCAGCTCAGGACATTGTAACGGCGCACAATGTCTTCGCATTGGCGCTAGCCGAAGACGCCGGCATTTCCGCCCACATTTGAGACCAACCGAAAGAACCGGAATGTTTGCTGAATTGCCTCAACAACCCGCTGACACATTGTTGTCGCTGATCAAGCTTCACAATGCGGACGAGCGTGACGCCAAGATTGATCTGGGCGTCGGGGTCTATCGAAATGAAAATGGTCAAACGCCTGTTTTTGGTGCGGTCAAATTGGCCGAGCAGCGATTGGTCGACACACAATCAAGCAAATCCTACCTCGGTCCTGAAGGTGATGTCCAATTTGTCGCATCCATTGCAACATTGGCGCTAGCGGACGCCGTCAGCCATGAGCGGCTGGCAGGCTTACAGACACCCGGTGGAACAGGCGCATTGCGTTTGGCGCTCGAACTCTATGTCAACAATGCACCTGATGGCACCATCTGGGTCGGAACGCCAACATGGCCGGTGCATATGTCGATGCTGCTGTCTTTAGGCGCTAAGGTCTCGTGTTTCGACTATTATGACATCGCTTCGCAGCAGCGCATTCCGGGAGCAAATCTGCAAGCGATTGCAAAAGCAAAGCGGGGCGATCTCATTTTGCTTCACGGTTGCTGCCACAACCCGACGGGCTGCAACCCGGATTTGGCCGAATGGCAAGCAATGGCAACAGCCTGCGAGACCGCGGGAGTCATTCCGCTGGTAGATCTGGCATATCATGGCCTCGGGGAGGGGCTGGATGAAGATGCTGCGGGCGTCCGTCTGATGGCAAAACAACTTCCTGAAATGCTCTTCGCCTATTCCTGTGACAAGAATTTCGGCCTGTATCGCGATCGTGTCGGGGCGGTGTTTGCTCTCTGTCAGAATGTTGATGATTCCGAACGAGTTAAAAGCAACTTTGCGGTTCTGGCGCGCAACAATTGGTCGATGCCGCCCGATCACGGCGGCGCCGTGGTCAGCGCGATTTTGCGCGATCAGGAGCTGCGCGAAAATTGGCAAAGTGAACTACAGGCCATGCAGGAGCGGCTGGTTCGTTTGAGACTCCAGCTAGCCGCGTACGGTAAAGTGGGCAGCGTAGATCTCCGACATTTGGCCCAGCAAACCGGTATGTTTGCAATGCTGCCATTGACGCCCGATGCAATTGTCAGACTTCGCGAAAAACACGCAGTTTATATGGTCGGCAATGGGCGGATCAACGTCGCGGGCTTGCTGGAACAGGATGTTGATCGTTTTGTCAGCGCGTTGGACGATGTGTCGCGAGCTTAGCCGCGCAGCTGATCTTTGAATCCGGTTCGGCATAAAAGAAAAGCTGACTGTAATAATCGCGGCGGACGTCTTCATGCCATCTAGGTTTCAGGGAGGCGGCAGGAACTGTGGCAAAGGTCGCGCAAATCGATGTGGTGATTGCGGATATTCCGACGATCCGTCCGCATGTTCTGGCGATGACCACTATGATGTCGCAGGCCGTCGTGCTGATATTCATCCGCCGCGATGACGGCATTGTGGGTGTTGGAGAAGCAACGACAATCGGCGGCCTTGCCTATGGTGACGAAAGCCCTGAAGGCATTCGCGTAGCCATAGAGACCTATTTTGCGCCATTGTTGATCGGACAGGACGCTGATCGTCCGGCCCAGGCTATGGAACGACTGGAGCAGCATATTGTTGGCAACCGCTTCGCCAAATGCGCGGTTGAAACGGCGCTGCTTGACGGCTTTGGGCAGGCCTGTGGATTGCCACTATCCGAACTTCTGGGTGGCCGACGGCGCGATAGCCTGCCTGTGGCATGGACGCTTGCCAGCGGCGACACCGCCAAGGATATCGAAGAAGGCGAACGCATGCTCGCCGAAAGGCGACACCGGATATTCAAACTGAAGATCGGCAAGCACGCCGTCGCTGAGGACTGCGCCCATGTGGCAGCGATCGCCAAAGCCTTTGCCGGTCGGGCCGATATCCGCGTCGATGTGAATCAGCATTGGACACGGGCGAATGCGATGGACGGTCTCGCCCGGCTGCAGGATGCGGGGGTCAGCCTTGCCGAACAACCAATTAGTGCCAAAGACATTGCGGGCATGAAGTTGCTATGTGATCGCTTCGACTTGGCGATCATGGCCGATGAAGCGCTGACCGGCCCGAAATCCGCTTGGGATTTTGCAACACAAAGCGCGGCCGATGTGTTTGCGGTCAAGATCAACCAGTCTGGTGGTCTGAATGCGGCGCGCATTGTCGCTGACGTCGCGCAGTTATCGCACATCGCCCTTTACGGGGGCACCATGCTGGAAGCTGGCATTGGCACCATGGCATCAGCCCAGCTTTTTGCGACCTTTGACACAATCGAATGGGGAACCGAGCTGTTCGGACCGCTTTTGATCACCGAGGAAATTCTGGTCGAACCGCTGACCTACCGGGACTTCTCGCTTGAGCTGCCCAGCGGTCCGGGGCTCGGGGTGAAAGTTGACGAAGACAAGCTGCGGCATTTTGCCCGCGACTAAATGACGGAGAATATCGATGCTTTTCATGGTCGAAATGGATGTAAATCCGCCTCGTGACATCGACACCGACCAGTTCGATGCATTGAAAGCGACCGAAAAGGCTCGCTCTCAAGAGCTGCAAAAGGCCGGAAAGTGGCGGCACCTTTGGCGGGTCGCCGGTCGCTATGCCAATGTCAGCATTTTCGATGTCCGCGATGCGCAGGAACTGCACGACATCATGATGAGTTTGCCGCTCTACCCGTTCATGGCGGTAAAAGTGACGGCGCTCTGCCAGCATCCGTCTGCCATCGAGCAGGAAAAATAATCCAGACAAAGCAGGAGCAACCGTATGACCGACATAGTGAAAAGCCAGGCCGTTCAAGACCTTTTGAACCGTGCTAGCGGGATCAGCGAAAGCGGAGGAGATCCGCGACTGAAGGCCATCGTTCGCGACATCCTCGAAGCATTGATGGGAATTGTTGAAAAGCACGACATCAGCGAAGATGAATTCTGGCGAGCAACTCAATATCTGCAGGACGGCGCTGGAGAGTTTGGCCTGATCGTGCCCGGCGTTGGTCTGGAACATTTCCTCGACCTACATATGGATGCCCGTGACGCTGAACAGGGCTATGCTGGCGGCACGCCGCGGACGATCGAAGGTCCGTTATATGTCGAAGGAGCGCCTTTGGCGGAGCCCGGAGTCAATCTTTCGAGTGATCCTGATGAGACGGAAACGCTCTCAATGTCTGGCGTCGTGCGCGGCCCCGATGGAGAACCTGTCAAAGGCACTGTCCTGCATGTCTGGCATGCCAATTCGAAGGGCTTTTATTCGCATTTCGACCCCACAGGTGAACAATCGCCGTTCAACAATCGCCGCAGGATCAAGCTGGGTGATGACGGTCGATATTCCTTCGAATCCAAAATGCCGCGTGGCTATAGCTGCCCTCCGGGCGGAGCAACGGAAAAGCTGATGCAATTGCTCGGCCGCCATGGCGACCGACCGGCACATGTCCATTTCTTTGTCGAGGCTCCCGGCTATCGCGCATTGACGACACAAATCAATTTCGGCGACGATCCCCTGGCTCGCAGCGATTTTGCATTTGGCACACGGGACGGGTTGCTTCCGGTGCCCGACCGCTCAAGCGGCGCTCCCCATGTCGAATTTGATTTCGAGCTCCAAAAATCACGCTCATCGGACGATGAGAAATTTTCTGCCCGGCCCCGGCTGGCGGTCTGATTGACATGGTCAACAAGGTCTATTCCAGCCCCGAAGCAGCACTTGAGGGTGTTCTCTTTGACGGGATGACACTCATGTCCGGAGGGTTCGGACTGTCGGGAAACCCAGAAAGTCTGATCCCAGCGATCCGCGATAATGGGGTCAAGAATTTGACCATAATTTCCAACAATTGTGGCGCGGATGGCTTTGGGCTTTGGATGCTGCTCAATAATGGGCAGATCAAGAAAATGATCAGTTCTTATGTCGGCGAGAACAAGCTGTTCGAAAGCCTTTACCTTGAAGGAAAGCTGCAACTCGAACTCAGCCCACAGGGCACGCTTGCTGAACGCATTCGTGCCGGTGGTGCTGGAATTCCTGCCTTCTATACAAAGACGGGCGTGGGAACTGTCGTTGCCGATGGAAAGCCTGTCGAGGAGTTTGAGGGAGAACTTTACGTTCGCGAAACCTGGCTTCGGTCCGATCTGTCGATCATCAAGGCCTGGCGTGCAGATACCGCCGGCAATTTGATGTTCAGAAAGACCGCGCGCAATTTCAATCCCAATATGGCAACGGCCGGCAAAATCACTATCGTCGAGGTTGAAGAGATCGTCGAGCCCGGAAGCTTCGATCCTGATTGCATCCATGTTCCGGGCATTTTTGTTGATCGTATTGTATTGAGCACGATCAACGAGAAGCGGATCGAGAAATTGACAACAAGGCCGCGCCCCTAATGACTGTTTCCAGCTTTCTTGCCGATGACGGGTGCCGGATTGCTTACCGCTATCAGCCGAAGGCAGGCAAGCCAGTGCTGGTCCTTTCTCCTTCACTGGGGACAGCCATGGCGCTGTTCGATCCGCAACTGCCGGCATTGGAAAGCGCCTTTTCTGTCCTTTGTTATGACCCGCGCGGTCATGGCGCCTCCGACGTCCCACAGGGGGCCTGTTCCATGGACAGACTTGGACGCGATGTATTGAATCTCCTCGATCATCTAAAGGTGGAGCGCGCGCATTTCGCCGGGGTTTCGCTGGGCGGGATGACCGGGCAATGGTTGGGCTACCGCGCGCGGGAACGCATTGGCGCGCTTATTCTCGCCAACACCAGCGCCTATATGGGGCCACCATCGGGCTGGATGGACCGGATCAATCTCGTCTTGCAGTCCGGCATGGCGGTTATGGTCGAAGCTGTTCTCGAACGTTGGTTTACAGCGAATTTTCGCACTTCGGGAACAACGGCGATTCAACCCGTTAGGGCGATGTTGGAAGCGACGGCTCCCCAAGGTTATGCTGGCTGCTGTGCCGCCATAAGGGATATGGACTTGCGCGCGACGGCGTCGCTGATTTCCTGCCCGTCGCTTGTCATCGCCGGATTGCGGGATCCGGCTACCCCACCTGCCCACGCCGAATTTCTCGCGCAGGCAATTCCGGACGCAAAGCTGGTCGCGCTTGATGCGGCGCATCTCAGCAATGTTGAGTTGCCCGATGCCTTCTCAACGGCGGTCCTCGATTTTCTGGGTGATCAGCCATGACTGAGCTGCGGCAAGATTTCCTCCAGGGCATGAGCTTTGTTGCGGCCACAGTGAATGTGGTTACCACCGATGGTCCGGCGGGACGCTCGGGCGTGACAGTTTCGGCCATGTCATCGGTGTCGGCCGATACGGAACGACCGACCTTGCTGGTTTGCGTCAACGAAGCGAGTTCGGGGGCTGCGCCGATCATCGAAAATGGCCTGTTTTGCGTCAACATCCTGCGCGATGATCAGTCCTTCATTTCGGATACCTTCGCTGGACGCTATGGCGACAAGGGGGAGGACAAGTTCCGCTGCGCCAAGTGGGACAATATGGCTACAGGTGCACCGGTTCTGGAAAATGCGCTCGCAGCGTTTGACTGCCGACTGGTGCGCGATGAAATAGTGGGCACCCATCATGTGTTTTTTGGTGAGGTAGAGGCCGTACGCCTGGCCGACAGCGGCATGGCACTGGTCTACTCTAACCGCGCGTACAGCACCCCGCTCAAGCTGCCGGACGCAGCGCTAAGAAAATCAGCCGGACAGTTTGATAAGGAAACCGTGCGACTGGTCTGTCTTAATTCCTTCGGTCCCTTTTTCTTGCCGGGTCTGCTGACGGCAATTCAGGCGGCAGAACCTGATATTGTCGTCGAGGTATTGGAGGGCGACCAGGCGGAAGCGATCGACGCTATCGCCGGTCAGGATGCCGAATTCGGGTTGGTATATGACCGTCATTTGCCAGACTATTTGGCCAGTACAAAGCTTGCGACGCTGGAACCCTATGCGTTGTTGCCTGAAGGCCATCATTTGGCGTCCAATGAAAAAGTCGCGCTAGCCGCTCTGGCGGACGAACCGATGGTCCTTCTCGATGCCCCTCTTAGCCGGGAATATTTTCTTTCCCTTTTTGAGGACGTTCAAGTGAAGCCACGGATCGGGATGAAAACCGCATCCTTTGAAATGGTACGAAGCCTTGTCGGCAACGGGGCGGGTTACGCTCTGCTGGTGACCAAACCTGCAAATATGACCAGCTATGATGGAAGGCCACTCGTGGCCCGCCCCATAGCCGATGACGTTGCGCCTATCGCTATCGTCCTTGCCCAGCGCGCAGGCGAACCAATGTCTGAAGGTGCAGAACGAGCGGTCGCCCACTGCATCCGCTATTTTGGTAAGGCTTAGAATTGGTTCGGGCTGACGACAAAGGCTGGGCGGGCATGTCGCGACTGCAGATCAGGGTGACCCTGATCTGTATCGCAATCAATATGCTCGATGGGTTCGACATATTGGCCATTGCCTTCACCGCACCAGCCATCGCCAAGGAATGGAGCCTCAATCCGGAAGCATTGGGAGGCTTGTTGAGTGCAGGATTGGCCGGAATGGTTGCAGGCTCGTTTCTGCTCGGCCCGCTAGCTGACCGTTTCGGGCGTCGTCCCATCATTCTCTTTGGATTGATAATTGCCGTTCTTGGAATGGGCGGTGCTGCGTTGAGCCAAGACCTGACGCAATTGGCGCTGGTGCGTGCAATTACCGGCTTTGCAGTCGGAGGTATGTTGCCCTGCATCAACACTATGGTCGCGGAATATGCGTCGCCAAAGGCACGCACTTTTTCGGTTGCCATGCTGCAAGCGGGTTTTTCGACGGGGGCTTCGCTGGGCGGCTTTTCGGCTGTGTGGATCCTGGCCTCAGCGGGCTGGCAGGCGGTGTTTCTTGCAGGCGCTGTTCTGACCGCCATATTGTTGCCTCTCGTCTGGTTCGGAATGCCTGAATCACTTGCGTATCTTGAAAGCCGGCCAGACCGGGCTGAAGAAGCTGCTAAAATCCGGTCGGCACTTGGGGAAGTTGCACCGACCCAGACTGCGACCGACGATGGCGGCAATGTTACGGCGATTTTCGGCCAGCTACGCGGCGTGGCCGCACCTTTAGCGCTTTCCTCGGCCTTATTCTTCTTCTGCATCATGAGCTTTTATTTCATCAACAGCTGGACGCCGAAAATCCTGGTGGACTCGGGTCTGTCTGAAAGCGCAGGTGTTTCCGGAGGAGCGTTGTTGACGCTGGGCGGTATCATCGCAGCATTGTTGCTCGGCTGGATGTCTCTTCGCCGCTCGGTGTTACCTCTTATCGCGGCCTTTTCCATCGCTTCGGCGGTGCTGACCGCATTGTTCGGCCAAATGGGCGGCGCGCTTGCGCCTGCCATGATCGCGGCCTTTGCGCTTGGCACAGCGACCAGCGCCACCCAGATCGGCATTTACGCGATTTTCCCCTCGCTATTCCCATCTGCCATCCGTGCAGGCGCGACAGGTGTAGGCATTGGCGTGGGTCGTTTGGGATCGGTCCTCGGGCCTTGGCTGGCAGGATTGCTGCTCGCCAAAGGGTGGAGCATTGAGGGCCTGTTCATGCTGATGGCGCTGCCCTATCTCATCGGGACGATCTTGATCATCTCGTTGCGGCGGTATCAGCTGCACTGACATTCGCGGGTTCCGCATAGCCGCGAGTCAGTATCGAAAAATCACGGCATCATCGATTCTGCTATGCTCCGACGCTATGACGGGGACGAGCATCACATCCGAACGCGCCAATATCGCGATATTTGTTGAGGCCTATGAGGCCTCGGCCGAAGGTCTAAGAGTCGCTGTCAAAGATACGATCGACATGGCAGGCAAGGTAACCTCGGCTGGTTGCCGGGCACTGGCCAAGGCGAAACCGGCGACGGCAAATGCCGAATTGGTGGACAGGCTGCTCGATGGTGGATGCCAGATTGTTGGACGCACCAACATGCATGAACTTGCTTATGGCGTAACAGGTCTCAACCTGTGGTCCGGCACACCGACTAATCCAAAATACCCCGCTTTGATCCCGGGCGGTTCGTCGAGCGGGTCCGCAGCAGCAGTTGCTGCAGGGCTTTTGGACTTCGCGATTGGTACCGACACTGGTGGTTCAATCCGAGTGCCTGCCGCATGTTGCGCAATATTCGGATTAAAGCCGACATTCGGCCGGGTGAGCCGGAAAGGCCTGATTCCGGGTCATTCGACGCTCGATTGCGCAGGTCCCTTCGCCCGCGATATCGACATGATCGAGACAGCGATGGACCTATTGGTACCGGATTGGCAGTCGACCAGAAAGACGGGTACTGCGACGGTTGCCTATTATTCAGCCCCTTGCGAACACGGCATACAGGAGCTTGTCCGCCAAGCCGCATCGCGCTGTTTTGAAATTGGCGAGGCTGAACTGCCAGATTTCGAAGCAGCGATGGATGCGGGGATGAAAATCATTGCGCGCGAGACATGGGATGCAGTCGGCCATCTCACCGAAACGGGTCTGGTTGGCGCCGATGTGCATGACCGGCTGCTCAAATCCAAAACTGTTTCGGATGGGCAGATTGCCGACGCGGAACAGATCCGCAAAGTCTTTACAGCGCAAGTCGATCAGCTTCTCGAAACTGTTGATGCCATACTGCTGCCAGCGATGCCTTGCCTTCCGCCATCGTTGCTGGAAGCTTCGGATTCGCAGGCAGCGATTCCCATAACCACCAATTGCAGGCCGTTTAACCTGTCTGGCCATCCGGCCATCGTCTTACCAATCGGTGAAATTGACGGTCGACCTGTGTCGATGCAGCTGGTCGGACGGCGGGGCGAAGACGAGGCATTGTGCGCGCTAGCCCGAAACGTCACACCTTTTCAAAAGGAAGAGAGATCATGAGTGTTGTCCAATTGAGATCGGATGAAACACCTCCGCTTGAACCCTTGCTGGACAATATTCGAAGCCGACGAGCGGAATTGCAAGCCCTTGGCCATATCCCTCAGGACATTGTCCAGGGCTTTCAGGCGGCGGGTGTCTACCGCGCTTTTGTGCCCAAGCAATTTGGCGGCACGGAAATCACGCCGATGGCGTTTCTGCGCCTGATAGAGAAGATTTCGTCGGCGGACGGCTCGGCAGGCTGGGTGGCTAGTTTTGGCTTTGGTACCAAATATCTCTCCTCGCTTCCGGCAGATACGTTGGCGGAAATATATGCTGATGGGCCGGACCTTGTTTTCGCCGGCGCGGTATTTCCGCCCCAGTTGGCTGTTCGCGAAAATGGCGGCTACCGAGTCAAAGGCCGATGGGGTTTTGGCAGCGGTTCTTTGGGCGCTTCTCTGATTGGTGTTGGCATAAGGGTCGACGGAGAGGGCGGCGGACTTCCGCGCATGGCGGTGATGCCGCGAAGCAAGGTCAAGATAGAGGAAAATTGGGAGGTTATGGGCATGTTCGCAACCGGTTCGCACGACCTGGTTGTGGACGATGTCCATGTGCCGGAGCATTATACATTGATACGCGGCGGCACGCCGTCGATTGACACAATGATCTACCGCTATCCCACGATGGGCATGGCTGCACAGGTCTTGTCCGTTGTGGGTCTGGGCGTAGCAAGAGAAGCGATCGATGAAATTGTGCGCCTGGCGACCCGCAAAAATTCCATCACCGGCGCGCCTTCAATAGCAGACAGGCCGCATTTCCAAATCGCATATGCGCAGATGGAGGCGGCGCTCGGCTCGGCTCGGGCCTGGTTTTATGAAGTGACCGAAATGATCTGGAACAAGATTCAGGCTGGGGATGAATTGTCCCAACAGGATCTGGCGATGATCCGGATCGCCTGCACCAATGCAGCCCGCGTCGGCGCAGATGTCACGCGCCGCGCATTTGAAATGTCGGGTACAACGGGCATCTTCAAATCTCATCCTCTCTCGCGGCATGTGCAGGATGCAATGGTCGTGGCGCAGCATGCCTTCATGAATGACGGCACCTGGCAATCGGGCGGTTCCGTCTTGCTCGGCAATGGCGCACCTCCTGGATACCCCTGATCTTGTTAGCAATTTAATCAAAGGAAATCATAATGTCTGAACAGCCTGAAAAGTTGCGCGTGCTATTCTGCGGAGCGGTGTTGCAACCGTTTTTTGACCTGCCGTCAGCCGAAATCATGGATGTGCTGAAGGCGACTGGAAAAATGTTGCGCACCATGCGCGAACTGCCCGGCGTCGAAGTTATCGGCACGATGGATGACGATGAAACGATGGTAGGAACCTCGCCAACTGGCTTTCCTTGGACCTTTTACATCCTGGCGCATGTCGACAGCCGCGATACTGTCGTCAAAGCTTGCAACCTGTTTCGCACCAGCGAAGTCGGCGCCTATCGCCTTTGGAAATATATGCGGGTCGAAGCGCGCATCGGTCGCGAACTGGTTATGCCCGAATGACCAACGCCGCGTCATCCGGATTGGAAGCGCGTCTCGAGCGGTTGGAGGCAGAGGCCGATATTCGTCGTCTGGTCGCGCGCTATTTCCAAATCTGCGATGATCTGGGTCCGGATACGCCGCTCGATGAATTGGGTGGACTATTCACTAATGATGCGCGCTGGGAGGGCAAGGGGCGCTATGCCGAGGCCTTTGGCGGTTATGACGGTCGCGATGCAATCGTCGCCATGATCGCCAGCTATTGCGCCCCAGTGCCGCATTTCAGGATGACAGGACATTTCTTCTCCGCCGAGGCGATACATGTCGATGGGAGCATGGCAACCGGTTCATGGATGATGCTGCAATGTTCGACCTATTCCGATGACCGTTCGGACCTCCGTAGCGCTTGCCTGAACATTGATTTCCGGCAGGAGGGCGCTCGCTGGTGCATCTCCCATTTCCGCAGCACCAACATCTTCTCCCGTCGCGTCGACAGTTGGTCTGACGCGGCTGACATTCCCGTTCCCCAAAATACCACCGCTGGAGCCGCATGATGCCAACGCTACCTTATGACGAATTGGTGCAACCCGACCGGGTTCATACTGCTTTGTACAAGGATCCCGAGATTTTCGAAGAAGAGCAGGAGCGCATCTTCAAGAGCACCTGGATCTGGGTTGCGCATGATAGCGAACTGCCCAAACCGGGCGATTTTGTGACCACGCATATTGGCAAGCAGCCGATCATTGTAAACCGCGACAAGCACGGCCAAGTGCGCGTCATGCTGAACCGTTGCCGTCACCGCGGGGCCACCTTGTGCGAACATCGCAAGGGCAATGCCGCGGGCTTTGTATGCCCCTATCATGCTTGGACCTATGGCCAGGACGGAAGCCTGAAAGGGCTTCCCTTGCCGAAGGGTTATACGGATTTTGACAAGGGCGATTATGGCCTCGTTAGCTTGAGGGTGGAATCCTATAACGGGTTGATATTTGCGACCTTCAATCCCGATGTGCCAACGCTAGATGTGTTTCTGGGCCGGGCCAAACCGTGGATCGATCTGTTCATGAAGCAGGGCGGCGGTTTTCCCGTAAAGACCATGGGCGAACACAAATTCACTTTCCCCGGCAACTGGAAAATCCAGCTCGAAAACACGACCGATGCTTATCATTTTCCGGTCGTGCACAAGAGCTTCCTGACATCGCTCGACGGTGACACCAAGGAGCTGTTTTCATTCATGGACGCAGGAGGTTATGTTGAGGATCTCGGCAACGGCCACAGCGTCATGGTGATGATCCCAGAGCTTGTAGATCTTGAGGCGAATCTCGACGAACCCATCCCCGAGAGATTTACCGAGCTAGCGAAAGAATTGCGCAAAGAGCATGACGAAACCTCGGTTCGCCGGATTGTTCGCGCTGTGACGGGCACGGGCTTTAACGTCAATCTGTTCCCCAATCTTGCCTGCTCGATGGCATTTTTCCGCGTCCTTCGGCCCTTGTCGGTCGATGAAACCGAAATCCGCCATATCGCAATTGGCATGGATGGCGGCCCGGCGGCCGCCAATCAGGCAAGATTACGGCTGCACGAGCATTTTCAGGGGCCGATGGGCTTTGGCACACCCGACGACGCCGAAGCGTGGGAAAGGGTCCAGCGGGGTTCCGAAGCTGGTGAAGATAAGGTCTGGATCATGCTCAATCGCGGAGAGGACAAGACCGAAAGCAATGCCGGAGACGTGACAGCGGAAACCGGCATGCGCGCGGCCTATCAGATGTGGAAAAGGATGATGACGGCATGAACCAGCAAACAGATGCAGGGCTGTCGGCCGCGATCGAGTTCATCTGGTTGGAGGCGGATCTTCTTGATCACAAATTATACACCGACTGGCTTCTGCTTTGGGATGCAGACGGCAAATATGTGGTGCCTATCGACCCCAACGAGACAGATTTTGAGAACAGCCTGAACTATGCCTATGACGATGCCGCGATGCGCGATAGGCGTGTGCGCCGGTTGACCAGTGGCCAATCCATGTCCGCCTCGCATGCGGCGCAAACGCTGCGAAGCGTTTCGCGGTTTCGCCTTCTGGCCAAAAATGGGGACGGCTGTTTGCACATTCGCTGCGCGCAAAATCTGGTCGAATATAAGTATGACAAGCACAGGACCTATGCCGCCAACGTCACATGGGTGTTGCGACCACATGAAGGGAGTTTTCGCATCGTCAGCAAAATTGTCCGGCTGATCAATTCAACCGATGCCCTGTCCGGAATGACCTTTTTGCCATGACCGTTCCTGCCTTTCACGATGTCGCTATTGTAACCGGCGCCGCTGGCGGATTGGGCGCTGTCATTAGCAAAAGGCTGTGTCAGGAAGGCTTTCGCGTGGTCATGACCGATGTCGATGAAGTCGGGCTGGAAAGTGCTGCACGCGCGATTGAAGGGCAAGTCATCACAGCCATCCTCGATGTTCGTGATCCTGCTAGTTTTGAACATGTGGTGCAGCTTGCGATCGGGAAATGGGGCGGTGTCGGTGTTCTGGTAAACAACGCAGCGTTGACAAAAACGACACCCTTGTTCGAAATCTCTCCTGAGGAATTTGATGCAGTAACGGCGATTGCACTCAAAGGGACATTTATGGGCTGCCAGGTGCTCGGTCGGCATATGCGCTCCAACGGATATGGCCGGATCATCAATATGGCCTCCCTGGCAGCACAAAATGGTGGCGCCGCGACCGGCGCCCATTATGCGGCTGCAAAAGGCGGAATCGTGACGCTGACCAAGGTATTTGCCCGCGAACTTGCCACCGATGGTGTTTGCGTAAATGCAATTTCGCCCGGACCGCTGGATCTCGATTCAGTGCGCGCATTGCTCCCTGCCGAAAAACTGGAAGCCGTGACGAAATCCATTCCCGCAGGCGTGCTGGGCGATCCTGATTATATAGCCAAGATGGTGGTGCTTCTAGCTGATCCAAATGCGGTTTCGGCGGTTGGGGCGACCTTTGACATTAATGGCGGCCTCTATTTGAGATGAGAATCAGGGCTACAAAGCTTATGGCTTGGACGGCTGTATTCTGCGGCGGGCTGTAAGTCGCCGTCGAAAGCGCTAACTCACACCTGTCGTCGGTTTTTCGCGTGTCACTGGTATTGTGAATGGGCGACTGCTTTGTACCTTCGCGACTCAAGACCCGACTTTGCCGATCGTCTGACTTAGCGGCCAATGAACGTAGGGCCGCTTACTGCCTCTTTTCGCTCAAAAGCTGCCTGCCCGGAATCCCAACAAAGTTGTCGAAGCAAAACGGCGCGCCGATGGCAGGTTTTGTCGCCGGACAGCAATGAACGACCAATTTGTTAGCGTAACACGTTATCGGGTGACCCACCATTGACCGTATATCGCAGTTTCCAATCAACCCAAAAACCACCCCCTTTCATGACTAATCCAAGCCCCTGACCGGACCCGGCAGGTCTGCAACCCGCGCTCATGCGGACCGTGTTGCTGCGCTTCGCGCCGCTGCCCGCACCACTCCTGTGAGCGGGGTTTCCCTCACTGCACTCGGTGCAGCCCTGACCGTGCCCGGTCTTTTCGGGGCTCAGTCAAAGGGATGGTCCCTTGGACGGTTTGAAACAGCTTCGAAAGGTCATATCCATGAAGAACACAGTCACTCTCGTCGGCTTCGTTGGCAACACTCCGGAAGTCCGCAACACCCAGTCAGGCGTATCCATCACCACCGTATCACTTGCCACAACGCGCAGCTTCAAAGACGCTGACGGCAATCGGCAGTCCGAGACCGAATGGCACCGCATCACCTGCTTCAATGGTGTAGGCAAGTGCTGTTCCCCGTCAGCACCAATGGCACAGATTTGATGTTGTGATTTAAGGAGTGTTTTGGTCTCATCGTAGTGACGAAGGAACGAAGATGAGATCAAAACACTCTGGCCAACCGAAGGCCTCTGCCG
>Ga0315899_10000563_pt1 | contig 44479 bp, 40 predicted proteins | sample LakEriMetagenome_2_FD_203518 | JGI IMG/M metagenome (GOLD analysis project Ga0315899, IMG submission 203518) | Freshwater fungal communities from buoy surface, Lake Erie, Ohio, United States - Buoy 4 MA112 | ecosystem: Environmental > Aquatic > Freshwater > Lake | place: USA: Lake Erie, Ohio...
TTGCGGCGACTTACAATTCGGCCATGACGGTTGACCAACTTCGAAAGGAGCTCAATGTCTTTGTAGTCCACATACATTGGACGAGGACGCTTACCGTCGACGAGCAACGGGTCCTTCTTCTTGACCTTGACCTTAACACGCGTCCGCTTGCGCGCGAATTTCTTTCCATTTGGCGGTCGTTTGGAGGGGTACAGTGTAGAGTCCATACGGTCTAAGGGGATGAAAAATCGTTATACTTTCGGGAAAACGAGGTTGAAATATTAGCCGAAGCGAACGGATTCCACAAGGGGGGCTCCGACACTGCAATTCCCCGACAACTCGCGAAAACCAAGCTCCCTAACCAGGGCTTCTCACGCGGAGCTTTAGGTACGCGGAAGAAGGCTATTTCGTTGTTATCCGAATAAACGGTAAAACTTCGAGAGGTTTTCGGACTTAGGCCTGACTGGATTTTCATCAAAACTTGCCATTCTGCTATAAAACCCCGGCGGCTATGTGCCCGCAACCTGTTCGTTCTTGACTTCTGAACCGTCTAGAATCCTCGGAAATCCATGAAAAAACGGAATGTTATCGTCATTGGTGCTGGTCCCGGAGGGCTCGCTGCAGCCATGCAACTTGCTCACGCCGGAGCGAACGTGACGGTGCTTGAGTCAAAATCTCAAGTCGGCGGGCGATGCTCGACAATGCCCCTGGGTGATTTCCGATTCGATGTCGGCCCGACCTTCTACCTCTACCCGAGAATTTTGAAGGAAATTTTTCAATCGGTCGGATACGACATCGACCGAGAGATTCCGATGAAGCGGTTGGATCCTCAGTACCGCGTTGCCTTCGGTGCCGGCGGACACTTGGACTGCTCTCACCATCTGGATCAGATGGATGAACAAATCGCCAAGCTTTCTCCACCGGACGTCGGACAACTCAAAAAATACTTGGATCACAACCGAACCAAGCTAGCGAAATTCAGGCCGATCCTCGAAAGCCCGTTCAATTCGCTGAAAGACTACGTTAGCCCATCCCTGATGGCCGCCGCCCCCTACGTGAAACCCTGGAAATCTCTCGGCCAGGAACTCCAAAGCTATTTTCGCGATCCTCGACTTGTTATAGCCTTTTCGTTCCAAGCCAAATACTTGGGAATGTCCCCCTTCCGCTGCCCTAGCCTCTTCTCGATCCTCTCATTTCTAGAGTACGAGTATGGCGTGTATCACCCCATGGGAGGATGCGGCCAAGTCTCACAGCGGATGTCCGACATAGCAAAACAACTCGGTTGCAATATCCAACTCAACGAACCGGTAACGAAACTTCGGTTTCGCGGCAAACGGGTCACTGCCGTGGAAACCTCGAAGGGAACCTACGAAGCGGACGCTTTTGTTATCAACGCTGATTTCGCTCATGCGATGCAGCACCTCGTTCCAAACACCATGCGAACGCGTTGGTCGGACGAAAAGCTCGAGACGAAGCGATTCTCGTGCTCGACCTTCATGATGTACCTGGGGCTCCGTGGCGAGTTCCCCAATCTACCCCACCATACGATTTACATCTCAAAAGACTACGAAGGCAACTTGCGGGAAATCGAACAAGAAAAAAAGCTGCCCACCGAACCGAGCTTCTACGTTCAAAACGCATCGGTGACAGATCCTAGCCTTGCACCTAGCGGCAAGAGCGCTTTGTACGTCCTCGTACCAGTACCTCACCTTAGCCCCAACACCCCATGGGATGCAAAGCAAACTGCGGAGTACCGCAGACTTACCTTCAAACGGCTGGAAGAAATTGGTTTGAGCGATATCGAAAGCAGAATTGAAGTCGAGAAGATCATCACCCCGGCTCAATGGCGGGATGACTATTCCGTGTACAAAGGAGCTACGTTCAACCTCGCACACAATCTCGGGCAAATGCTTCACCTCCGTCCGCACAACAAGTTCGAAGAACTTGACGGAGTCTATCTAGTCGGTGGTGGCACACACCCCGGAAGCGGCTTACCTGTCATTTACGAATCTTCAAGGATCACTTGTCGACAGCTACTACCCGATCTAGGTCTTCCAAACTCCTTCATCGACGAACTTCGTCCTATGCAACTTCGCCCTGAACTCGCTCCAGCCATCGCGGCTTCTTGAGAACTACCATGTCCGACCCAAACAATCCAACTCCTTCCGAATGGTTCGAACTCAGTGCAAAACAAGCCGACGGCTCGGTTTTGGATTTCGATTCCCTTCGAGGTCATGTCACCCTCGTGGTCAATGTCGCAAGCCAATGTGGCTTCACACCTCAATACAAGCAGTTGCAAGAGTTGCACGAAGCATATGAGAGTCGCGGATTGCGAATCCTCGCTTTTCCGTGCAATCAATTCGGTGGCCAAGAACCCGGCAGCGATGATCAAATTCAGCAGTTCTGCAAACTGACCTACGACGTTAGCTTTCCTGTACTCGCGAAAGTCCAAGTCAACGGACCTGATTCCGATCCGGTGTTTGTTCATTTAAAGAAACAAGCCCCCGGGTTGCTCGGTAGCGAAGGAATCAAATGGAACTTCACAAAGTTCCTCATCGACGGAGATGGCCGAGTTGTCGAGCGTTACGCACCGACCACCAGTCCGTCTTCAATCGCAAAAGACATCGAACCACTACTGAAATAATAAGCTTGCATCGATCGGGGCTCACGTAGTAGGGCTTGCACCGATAGGTAAGCATGTAGAGTTATTTTGAGTTCTATTTTTTCTTGGGCGATGGCTCTCTTAAATTTGCTTGCAGCGGTTTTGGCAATTTGCTTTTCTGCTCGTCAGTAAGCAATTTACCGATCTCGACGCGAGTCTTCGCCAACATCTCTTCGGTTTCCGCAAGCACTTTTTTCTGATCGTCAGTCGCATTCATCGCAGCAATTGCGATCTCTTTGACTTCCTTCGGCTTCTTACCCTCTTCACGCGCCTTGTTGCCCGCTTCGGCACGCTTTTGCAACATCGCGGGAGTAAGCCCGACTTCTTTGCGCTTTGCAACAACTTCTTTAACCGTCTTGCTGAAAACCTCCTTGATCTTCTCAAGCAGATCCGCAGGGGCTTCAGCAGCCTCTAGTTGCTTCATGAATTGATTGATCATCGCCGTCTCTGGATTGCCCTTTGGAGCCTTTCCTTTCGGTGAATCCTGCGCGAGCACTGACGATGAAATCAAACTTAGTGAAACCGCAAATACAGCCATGCATCGAATCATGCTAGTAATCCCTCTCGATCAACAAACCGTACAAAACCAAACGAAGCCATAGCGGGTACACTCCCGACAATCACATGACTATCTACATAGGATACACCAACTCAGACCCGGTTGCTTGCTGCAATCACGCCGTCATCGACGGGGCTTCTTAATCGTTACTTTGGCTGAAAGACTTGCTCGGAAAACCAATAACGACTACTGCGCCAATGTCCAGGCCAGTGCCAGTAACCGTGCGCATGCCCGGGACCGGTGCCATTAACCGCGCCCATACCCGGGCCGTACCCGCGCCCGCGCCCGCAACCCGGATACTAGGAATGGATTCGTTGCACAAAGAGAAAGCTCATGCTTGGATCCAAAACACGATCACTACAAGGGGCTTTCGAGCACCGCCGACAAGCGATCAGCCACTGAGTTCTACGACGATGGCTGTCGTATTATCCCGTCCCGATTCGCTTACCGCTGTAAGAACCAATCGCTGCGCAAGCGGCTTATGCTGCCCATCGCTACTCGACTCACAAACCAATTCCCGTATCGCGTGATCCCAAAGTCCGTCGATCACCCCGTCGGAACATAGCACTAACTTTTCACCGGCAGACAAAATGAAAGCACCGATCTGGGGCTCGATGATTTGGTGCCCGGCACCCAACGCGCGCGAAAGTACATTTTTACGCGGATGAAATCTTGCTTGTCGCTCATTGATCTGACCAGTTCGACGCAACCACCCAACAAATGTGTGGTCCTCGGATACTTGCACCATCTTCATCGGATAAGTGCTCTCCCCTTCGGCTCGGTACAATCGATAAAGCCTCGTATCTCCGATGTGCGCAAACATGGCTAGACCACCATGCACCCAAACGACGGTCAGGGTCGATCCCATGTTACGGCAATGAACATCGAATCCGATGCGGTTAAGCTCTTTGTGAATCGAGCAAAATAGCTCCTTCAAAATCTGCGGATACGTATCGAGCAATAGCCGATCGTTCAACGCTTGGGCCTTGGGCAACATTCGCGTCAACTCGTCGATTGCGATTTTGCCTGCCAACTCACCGGACTGCTCCCCACCCATTCCGTCGGCAACCGCGAAAATCACGTCTCCTTGATCCGTCGAAATACTTCCTGTGTTCCCGAGATAACGCACGCTTTGACGCGTTGAGAGAACACCTAAGAAACGATCCTCATTGTTGCTTCGAAAGGATCCCGAGTGGGACATGGCACTCCAAGCTACATTCACACGCGATCTCATCGCCTGTGCCAATGCCGCTTGATCGTTCGCTTCGGGATCTACACCCCGCACAGGAAGAGGCGTGTCAAGAATCGTCGAGAACTCGAAATCGATAATGCAAAATCGACCATCGGAAGATCGATAGGTGATATTCCTAAGAAATGCATCGTCGTGACGCACGCCGTAGCCTTCAAGCTCCTCGAAGATCTCCTTGATGCGAGCTTCGCCCAAGTGCTCAACGCGAGCACCGCAATTGCTGGTGATGATCTCAAGGGTCTTCGGATCCGAGCCCAAAAGGCGTGGCACAAACGGACAGTCCCGCTCCTCCAAGAACTTCAGTACCCTACACTCGTTCTCAAAGCGTTCCATCGCCTTGGGACCTAGGAACTGTTTATGAACTCGACCGTCATACCCAATACGCACTATGGCGCGTTGGGTATTCTTAGCTTCTAACATGGATTGGACTCATGCGTCGTCGGGAGGATGACTAACGATCAGACAATCCTGGAATGTTAAGCCCTGGAAGCCCGCTTGGCAAACCCGGTGTTGCACCATTTGGAGCTCCAACACCCTTCGGTGCAATCAGATCCCCTAATTCGATCTTCAGTCGTTGGAATTCCGCATCGCTGACGATGTAATACCAATCGGCAAATCGAGCATTTAATTCCGCAACTCGCTTTTGAGCTGCTTCCATCTTGTCCTTGCGCTGATCAAGCTTGCGTTGATTCTCTTTGTTGATCCGCTCTTTCTCAGCTTCCAATCGTTCTTTCCATTCGTCGTCGGTCAATTCTTCGATTGCCTTCTCTTGAGCCGCTGGCGGCTCTTGAGCTACAGCTGGATCTTGTACAGCAGGCTCTTGATACGACACGAACTTGTTGAACCCCTTCGCCCCTTGTCGATTCAAAGCTTGCGGCTTGACGTCGAACTCGGCAGTTGTTCCTTCCGCTGGACTGGGAGCATCTGGTGCTGGTGCAGCTGGAGCGTCTGGTGCTGGTGCAGCAGGAGCGTCGGCAGCTGGTGCGGCTGGAGCATCTGGTGCTGGTACAGCTGGAGCGTCAGCAGCAGGAGCGTCAGCAGCAGGAGCGTCAGCAGCAGGAGCGTCGGCAGCTGGTGCGTCAGCAGCAGGAGCGTCGGCAGCTGGTGCGTCGGCAGCTGGTGCAGCTGGAGCGTCTGGTGCTGGAGCCGGCGCTGCTGGGCTCAAAATCGCTTTCTTGGCTGCTTCGATCGCTTTTAACTCCTCAACCGTTTGCGGAACGCGTTCAAGCTGAGGCTCGGGAAACTTGCTCTCGTCGACTCGAGTCGTCACGAGCAAGAAGCGGTTGATGGTAACTTTCTTTTGAGCATCGTCGGCAGGGGCGTTTGGATCTTCTACATCGGTAGGTTCGAAGGAAACGCCGGCACCTTTACCGAATCGCAAAAGGTACTGAACTCCGTCTTTGAGGGTGACTTGTAGATCCCCATTTTCGGAGAGAATCTCAAAGTCTTGTTGCCCAGATCGTCGAACGGGGAAGAACCCTCGTCGGGCAAGCGCAGACTTGGTGGCATCGCCAAGTTGTTCACCTCGCAAATCGGCGGCTACGCCAGCTGGCTTTTTCGATACGTTTGCGATCCGAAGATTATCCAATGCATTCTTCATATCGTTTAACTTCGTCGCATTCAACTCTTCGGAAGGCTCGAGCAATTTCGGTTTTGCTTTTCCTTCTGAATAAGTCGTCATCGACTCGGGAGCCCACTTCGCGGTGCGAATGTCGTACTTAATGTCCGCATCGTAGTTAGGGATCAGATCAAGCGTACCGTTTCCGGTCGGGACTGCGGTGTAATTCCTGATACCGATGGTCTCGATGTCATTAGCACTGAGCTTGAGCAAATCAGACTCGATCCATTGCTTGAAGTCGGTACTCAACGAGGTCGGATTGATTTCAGCAACATAAATCGCATCCTCCGCAGGGATCCTAACGAACCGCTTCTTTGGATCTTGTGCGTCTTCTTTTCCAATGATCAGATCGGCGAGGACATCCCCTTTGGAGTCTCGGAACTGAACCATTTGTCCAACCCCGTCTCCACCTTCGGATTCCTTCGCCTTATCAGGCTCGAGAACACCGAAAAGCTTGTGCTCGTCTCTCTTTTCGCTTGCTACGTTAAGGATCTTCAATCCGATGAAAAGGTTCGCAGCATCGCTCATCTGCTTGTTCGCATCAGCGGGATAGTTTTCATTCGAAGGGATCGACCAAACCCCTGTTTTACTATCCTTGGAAACTTCAAATTCGTCGTACTGCTCTTTGTCGGAATCGTACTTGAGAATTTTCAACGAAGAGGCTTCAAGCGGATCGGTGAACTTCTCAAATAGGACTTGATTGACGCGAGCCGTCGCGTTGACCGCATCGGTGGAATAGTTGCGAGTTGTCGTTGCCCATGCTAAGAGCGAGGTAACGGCCGCAACGGCCACCATTGCTCCGGTTTTTGCCGATTCAGACACAGGGATACTCTCCGTGATTAAATTTTGATTCGAAGGGTTAAACGAAGGGGAACCGACTACTTAACGCAAACGCGACTTGGAAATACCTTCGCGCTCTCGCAAGCGTCGTGATACCATAACGACAATACCGACGATCAGTGGTGGAATTGGCGGGATGAACACAGCGAGCATCTTGTAGTTGTTTTGGATTTTGCGAATTGCATCATCGGCTCGTCTTCGCGCGTCTCGGATGTTTCGATCCCTTTCGCGTTGCAACTTCTCTTGCTCAATCTCAAGTTTCTTTGCGAGCTGAGCTTCTTTCATTTGATACTCGGTGAGCCGTTGGAGCAATTCTTGCTGCTTGGATGCATCGATAGCTCCTTCGGACTGCAACTTATCGACCGCTTCTTTGAACTGACGCTTCGCCTTCGCACTGGCGTCTTCTACTTCAGCGACCTTCTCGTTGTACTTCGCGTTCGCGGCACTTTGCTCTTCGGCTTCCAAACGCCGAGCTTCTTCGGCTTGGGCCTCGACCAACTTCAACGTGCTATAAGTTGGCACATGCCGCCGAATCGCAGGGTATTTTGTCTCTCCAACAAGTTCATCGACGACATTCAGTACGAAAGTAATATTTTGGAACTGGAACTTGACGTCTTCCAGTTGCGAAGGATTTTTTCGAATGTCAACGAACACGCCAGACATGCAGTCTAGGTCGGAAACGTAAACCACCTTCAAAGGTTTGTTCGAACCTGCTCCTTCAGCATCGCTCGAAGCGACTGGATCCTTTGATTCGATCTTCGCTGCGATCACCTGGGGCCCGATTGGCTTGCCTCGTCGATTCCGAATTTCCGTTGCTCGATCGAGGGTGCTTCGCTGCATGGAACGCAGTTCGGAAAGGGATATCATCCCTGAGAAAGTCCCGGTAGAAACCAATGGTGTGAAGAGGGTCTTCGCACCGTTCTTCGGTTTGAGGGTACCACCGAACAAGAACATCAGTTCCTTGAGTCCCTTGGTAATCTCACTTTCCTGATTAAACGATACTTCGCCACCGGGTGCTTCTTCGCGAATAAACAACCACAGGTCGGTCGACTGCTGCATCGCTTCGAGAATCGGGTAAGGATTGTACTGCTGCCAAGCTAGATCCGGAGTGAAGAGTCCCATCGGGCTGGGTTGCCCCGGTACATCAATTTCGAGCAACTCCCATAGTTGCTGAATCTCACCCTTCGGCGATGGAGCACCGCCACCGAACATCCCGCCACCCATCGGGGGCTTGGGATCTCCCGTGCCAGGTATTCCCGGACTGATCGCCGACTGTGGATCTTCAAAAATCGCTGTTGGCAAACCAGATCGAACTGCGGCAACAAAATTGGTCATTTCCTCGGGTGTCAACGACGATGGTTGCACTGCCAACAGAACATCGATCCGTTGCAAGTCGATCGGTGAAGCCGCGTTAACATCGACCAGTTCAAACTCTTTACCGAGCTCTTCGATGATTGGTTCTTGGGGCGTCTGGCGGAACGTCCCCATGTCGAGCCCACCCATCATTTTCGCTTCGGTCTTTAAAACGCCCAGTTTCTTCCTTGCTGGCTTAGCCACCGTTGTAAGGGAGCGGGCCAACTCATATTCAACTGGAATACCTGGCTCGAAGAACGGGATAACTACTTTCTGAAGACCTGATCTGAAGGCGGCCCCCAACAGAATGGGTTGATCGGACAGAGTGCCACGCTCTCGGACACGCACCGTTTGGGGTATGATCCCGTATTGTTGCTCAGCTTGCTTTTCTTCATCGCTCGAAGGAGAAATCGAGTCGTAGATGCGAACTTGCATGGGCACACCGGAGGAATTCGCGGTGGCTTCAAATTCCTTCAACAAAGAAACCAATTCGACTTTGGTCTTCGCGTACATCTCTGGAACGTCGGCCGAGATGAAGGCATCGACGACGATGTCGCGTTCTTTTCCAAGGTTGCGGATCATATCCGTGGTCACATTCGACAACGAACTGACTTGCAATTCCGTTGCGTCGTATCGTCTGTCTCGATTGCGGAACAACAAACTTCCGGCGATCACGATCGCCAACAACATCAGTGCTCGGACCAAGTAGTGTGCGAGGGTTTTGTTCCCATCTTTACCGCTATTCCAGTGCCGTTTCCCAATCAGAATCATGCACAAATAAACGCCAAAGGATGCGAGCAGCAGGAAGTAGGCCAAGCCGGAGAGGCTGATGATCCCACGGCCGAAATCATCGAATCGCTCGGCGAGACTAAATCCTTTGATATCTCTTGCCCAACCTCGGCCAATGATGGTGTCCGATGCAGCAGCGAAAGCCAAAGGGGCGTTAAACAAAGCGCCCAGAATAAAGCCCACAGTTAGGTTGTTGGTCAAGAAGGAGGCCACCATGCCGATGGCGATCATCGCAAGGCCGATGAGCCAATACCCAACATAGTTACTGAAAAACAATCCGGTATCGACTTCCCCATTCGTCAGGAACGCCAACACGAGGAAGGTCGAGAACTGGGAGAACAGCAGCGAGACCGTGTAAATCGCAGCCGCAGCGACGTATTTGCCGATCACGATGTCGAAGTCAGCGGCTGGCAAGGTCAGCAGCAATTCATCGGTGCCTTGCCGACGTTCTTCTGCCCAGATGCTCATCGTAATGGCTGGGATAAAGAACAGCATGATGTAAGTAAACCACTTGTTGAGTTCCGAAAGCGTTCCAAGATTGGAACTGAAGAACTCGTGAGGCCAGAATGCAGCCATGCTTGTAAGAAGCACGAACAAGCAAAGGAAGACATAGCCCGTGGGGTTGGAAAAATACCCATAGAAGTTTCTCTTTAAAACCGCGTAGGCGACTCGCCGCCCACGGGCCAAGAGCAATACCATTGCGAACAAAACGCCCAATGAGACGATGTCCAGCAACAGTAGTCGCAGTAAAGCACTTGCAATCACTTTGGAATATCCTTCTTCAATCCGAATGAAAACGAATCAGCAGTACAACACCGTATTAAACTCGTGCTTTGGCAAGCATCAAGCTGCGGCGCCGGTAAGTTTATGGAACGCATCGGTCAAGTCTCCCTTGACCTTCTTCAAGTCGTCGACTGTCCCCTCGAAGACCTTGCGACCTTCATTGATCATGATGACACGACTGGCCATCGCTTCTACTTCTTGAAGAATGTGAGTCGACAACAGAATCGTTTTGGTTTCACCAAGTTTCCGCATCGTGTTGCGGACTTCGCGAATCTGGTTGGGGTCAAGCCCGGCTGTCGGTTCGTCAAGAATCAGGACATCCGGTTCGTGCAAAAGGGCTTGGGCCATTCCGACCCGCTGACGGAACCCCTTCGAGAGCTTGCTGATGGCTTTATGCAGCACCGTTTTCAAGTCGCACATTTCAACGACTGCTTCGATGCGAACTTTCTTGTAGTCCCGCTCGAGCCCACGAGCATCTGCGAAGAAATTCAGCAAGCTGAAAGGGGTCATGTCGGGATAAAGCGGCCCATTTTCAGGCAAATACCCCAGATGCTTCGAACCGGCGATCCGATCCGAAAACATATCGTGACCGGCGATCCTCGCTGAACCTTCACTAGGAGACAGATACCCCGTGAGCATTTTCATCGTGGTACTTTTCCCCGCCCCGTTCGGGCCGAGAAACGCCACGAGTTCACCTTGGTTTATAGAAAACGATATTTCTCGTGCGGCCGCAAAAGGACCGTAAAATTTCGACAACCCGATCGCTTCGATCATCGCCGTCGAGCTTGCAACTTTGTTACCCATCGTTTCTCACTCGTTCTCTCACGTACTCGAAGATTTTTAAAAAGCTCCCGGATCGCCAGCCCAAACCCTCCATTGGATCGCCAAATAGCAAGGCCATCAATGGAAAAACCAATTGGCCAGTGCCAATGAACCACCTCAGTTAGGAAATAGGCGTTCCGGACTTGCTCAATGGCAGCGCCCGCCTCCGCAAGGCGTCAGTATAGCGGTTCTGCCATTGGCGCGTATACGCCCTAGAGAACCGGTCGGTTCACGAAGAAAGGCTAAGAAAATGGCGCGGAGGTTGATTAGGGCGTGGAAGAAAGTCCTAAAACAAGTTCCGGTAAGAAAATTCGATGGGTTGAGATTCTCAGTGCAATCGGCGACGGAGTTCCTCGGCCGTAGCGCTGCTCTGATAAGAATGCAGCACATGGGCTTTTTGCATACGAGATTCGTTTGGCGGTGAAGGCGGTTGCGGTTTCCCGGCGCTTATACCGCGTGCAAAAACGACAGCATCGACTTGTCGAGCACCCGCAGCCTTCAGCGCTCGCGCTGCATCAGCAAGGGTTCCTCCGGAGGTCATGACATCGTCGACCAGCAGCACACTTCGGTATTCGATCTTCTTCGGATTGCTTACTGCAAAAGCATCTCGAATGCTCTCTCTGCGCTCGCTGATGGTCTTGAGCCCCTGCTTGGTGGTCCATCGACTTCGTTTCAAATAACTTTCATTCATCGGTATGCCAAACCGTCCAGCCAGCCCCATCGCGAAAACACTCGCGGGATGATACCGAAACATCAATCGCCGAAACCAATGCTGCGGGATTGGGATGATGTAGTCGTAGCAGATGGGCAAGAAGTCATCACGTTGATCGAGCCATTCCCCGATCGAATCGGCGAGACTTCTAGCCAATGATTCATGCATCGAGTCTTTGCACAGACGAGCCGCATGCGCGGAACTGCCCGAATAGACGGTGTAAGCAAAGACGCGATTGATATCCCAATCCTGTTTTTGACAGAACCGGCAACTTCGCTTCGAAGATTTCGATTTACCGATATCGGTCTCAAATTCGGATTGCTGTTCACCAGAGGCCTTCGGCGCGCCGCACTTTCGGCAAGAATGGACGATAGGTTTGATTCGTTGCTGACAATGCCCGCAAAGGGTTGGCGAACGCGATCCTACAATCGGCCTACGACACAGACTGCATGAGCGCGGGAAAACCAAATCCAGATATTGCCGCCATCCTTGAAATAACATCGGCTCATTTTTCTATCTTGAGTACTATCTTTCCCTGAAGCACACTCGACTTATTCAACGTATTCGATTCCTGCAGTCGGTGCGCTTCGGCAGCTTCGCTCAATGGCAAAATCCGATCGATCTGCGCCTGCAACTTACCACTTGCCATCCAATGATTGATGTCCTCTGCGGCTCTTCGCTGAGATTCCGGCGATGCTTTAAACATTGCAAAACCGAACAACGAGCAACCTTTGACGTAAAATGGTCCGACCGGAAAAGCAGGTCTCGCATCGCGCCCGGCCATCAACACGATTCTTCCCCCAGGACTCATCGCTGCAACCGCCGCATCAAAATCGGGCTCGCGCAGCGTCTCCCAGTAAACATCTACTCCCTTGGGTGCTAATCGCATCAACGATTCTTGCGTGTCTGCTGAGTTGTACTCAATCACATGATCCGCCCCCAAGCTTCGACAACGCTCGGCTTTCTCACTACTGCCTGCCGTTGTGATGACTTTTGCGCCAATCGCTTTTGCCATCTGAAGCACCATCGCCCCGACACCACCCGTTCCACCGCGAACGAAGATCGTCTCGCCGGGTTGCAACCGCGCACGATCGAATAATCCTAAGTGAGCCGTTATCCCAACGAGCGCAACAGCTGCTAAATCCGTATCTGGGACACTCTCTGGCGAAGCATATAACCAAACGGGATCGATCACCGCTCGCTGGCCAAATGTTCCCTGCCGCCCAAGAAGCCCTTGATTCGATCCCCAAACCCTCTGACCGATAGGCACATCCCTAACCCGAGATCCAGTCGCCAGAACTCTACCCGCAAAATCGCAGCCGATGACGAAAGGTTTGGGCAACTCCCAATAGTTCGCCCCCGCACGAATATACGTGTCGATCGGATTCACTGAGACCGCGCTGACTTCGACCAACACCGAATCATCATCGAGTACAGGAGGGGCGATATCTCCGTAAAGGATGCACTCGGGGCCACCCGTCTGCAGTAAATAAGCTGCCTTCATGTGTCCGCATTCTATGAAAAACTGAATTACTCCGGTGCCAAGCTATCGACAACCTGTCCCTAAAGAGTATACCCGATTTTTGGATTTGCTGAGCGCTTCGCACCAGAGCGAACACAAGCCTTGCTAGCATTCATCCGCGATTCACCGACGAGAAAAGACGACACCGATAAATGGACGAGAGGACTTAACGAACCACCTGCGTTAAGTCGACTTCAGCACTGCCAATACGCTTAGGGTCGCGCGCCAATTCAACAAGCCTCTTGAGCTTGGCGTTCGCTGTCGGCTCTCCCGACGCTTCCTTACCCGGTGGACTCCCCCACAAAATTCGAGGCCCACCCTTGGTAGTCAACTCAAGCTTCCAACGCGATCGCAAAGAAACACCGGATGGATAAACGTAAATACTGCTAAGCTTCAACTGCCCGTTAGCTCTCAACGGCTCGACGAGCCTTGCTAGCATAATTGCCTCTTGGACCTGCGAATCATTCAGCACCATCCCGACGCGCGGGTAATCCACAGCTTTGATGTTCTGTCCGTAAATAAGCAGATAGTTCGCTATATCGGCCTGCGAGAAATCCTTGGTCGGCAATAACACCCCTTCTGTGTCCACCGGCAGAAAGCTTTCTTGCCCAGCACCATCCGGTGCAACGGCCCCGTCTGCACCGCCAACCGCAGCACCCGCAGAGGATGGCACCCCCGAACGCAAATCACTTGAAGCTCCTGAAGGACTACTTTCCTGCGACGGGACCTCCGAGAGACAATGAACCATTGCAATCGGCTGACGAAACTCCAAGTTCACCATGATTTGTCCGGCAGCCATTCGCTGCACACGATGCGTTTTACGCACCCACGGATGGGTGTCAAAGGCTTTGGCAATCACCGCAGAGGTCTGATCATCGAGCAAGCTCATCCTCTCAAGGCCACTCTCGCTGAAGACTTCAGCGACCACATCACTTCGAAGCCACGGCGGCGGATCGCTGATGTGTATGTTCTCTTTTTTCAGTGCGTAGTAAGTCGAATCGAGTGCCTTGGCCCCGTAGAATCGCCACCCAAGATAACCGGTCAGCAAAAGCGCGATCGGACCGACCATGCTCAATATTGCTGCCTTAGGGATGGCAAGTGCCATAAGAAATAAATTCCATCGCGGGGTTGAAATTCCAAAGCTCAGGCAATCGCCAGATCTTCGATGAACATGGGAAAACTACCAACTTTTCGGCTTGCTCGCCATGCCAATTATTCGAACTCCACGCTGCAATACTTAGCACCCCCCCCTAGGCTACATTCCAAGGCATTCATCCCAGCCCCCTCCGTTAGGCCACCTCCAAAAGCTCTTCAGGAACTCTTGAAGAGCTCTTCAGGAGAGCTATCGAATCTCTGTTGATTTGGAAAGCTTGGGCAAGGTAGACTCTCAACGAAACATTCCACTTGATCGGGTTCCAATCCGCAACAAGACCAACACCAACTGCACCAACAACTGCACTGATCACGAAAACCGACGAAGGGATTCGAAATGGTTGCTATCGAATTAACCAAACTCGCTGAACTTGTGCAGGGTCGACTCACCGACCATGAGCACTCCGCTACAACCCCTCACGACTTGGACAGCGTGCGTATATCAAGTGCCCGCCCTCTCGCCCAAGCCGTTGCGGGTTGCGTAACGCTCGTTGACAACCCGAAATACGCAGGGAAGCTTGCGGCTAGCGAAGCTGCCGCAGTTATCACCACCGAGCCACTTCCCGGTGTCTCAATCCCACATATCCTTGTTGCAAACCCGCACGAAGCCTTCGCAAAAGCTTGCTTGGCATTTCGCCCAGCTTATGAACTCAAGCGAATTCCTGGAATCCATCCGACAGCTTCCATCGACCCGAGCGCTTCGATCGATCCAGATTCAATCATCGATCCCTTCGTCGCCATCGACGCAGATTGCATCATTGGACCTGGTTGCCATCTGCATCGGGGTGTAACGCTGATGCCCGGTTGTCAAATCGGTCGAGACTGCCAACTCTATCCTGGTGTAGTCCTGTACCCGGGTACAATTCTTGGTGATCGCGTTGTGATCCATGCCGGTAGCGTACTGGGAGCTCACGGGTTCGGTTATCGATTCTCTAATGGAACCCATCAACCCACCTCACAGCTCGGCTGGGTCGAAATCGAAAACGACGTAGAAATCGGTGCTAATTCCGCCGTCGACCGAGGCACCTATGGAGCGACCCGAATCGGCCAAGGAACCAAAATCGATAATTTCGTACAAGTCGCGCACAACTGCACCATCGGTAAACATAACTTGATCTGCGCTCACGTCGGGATCGCAGGGAGCACAAGCACCGGAGACTACGTTGTACTCGCTGGCCAAGTCGGCGTTAAAGACCACGTTCATATCGGTGACCGCACCCAAGTCGGCGCACAAGCAGGCATTGCATCGGATGTCCCCCCCGATCAAATCATGCTCGGCAGCCCAGCTAAAACGCGGTTCGAACAAGCACAACTCTGGGCTATGGAAAACAAACTGCCTGAAATGCGTAAAGCCATAAAACGCATTGAAGCTATCCTTGATGCCCAAGCATCCGAAATTCATCACGCAACTCCTCAAGAGAAAGCCGGCTGATGAGCGCTTGCCCAAAACCATTCGACAGCCAACTAACTTCATCGGACTCACTTGCAACTGTCAGCAATTCAACCGACTCGCTGCGCATCTATCGTCCCAATGAGTTCAACAACCCGGATGACCTCAACACATCCTCGCAAGTAAATCCATCCCCAAAGGATACCTTCGGACTCGTCGCCGGATGGGGTGAGTATCCTCAACAAGTCCTTCAAGCCCTCAAACGCTCGGGATATCCAACCGTCGTCGCAGCCATTCACGCTCACGCTTCCGAAGACCTTGAACCCTTGGCCGACGCCCTCGAATGGTTCGGCGTTTGCAAACTCGGACGCATGCAGCGGTTCTTCCACGCTCACGGGGTAACCAAAGTCTGCTTGGCCGGAAAACTCTTCAAGGATCGTATCCTCTACCACGGTTCACTCTGGCTAACCCACGCACCAGATACCGAATGCATCCGAACCTTTATCCCATCCTTCCTCTCTCGACGTGAAAACACAACGGATGACACGCTGCTCGGCGCAATCGTGCAATCGTTTCATCGCAAGGGTATGCACGTCGTTCCGGGAACTGACTACGCTACTGAATTGATCGCAGAAGAAGGAGTACTGACCAACCGCCGGCCAAACGCTCGCGAACTTGCAGACATCGAATTCGGCTGGAACATCGCCAAACAAATCGGCGGCCTTGATATCGGCCAGTCGATCACTGTCAAGAATCGCAGTGTGCTTGCTGTCGAAGCAATCGAAGGAACCGATGCGTGTATTGAACGGACCGGAACCCTTTGCCCAGTCGGTGGATGGACGTTGGTTAAAGTAGCCAAGCCCCAGCAAGATATGCGGTTCGACTTACCAACAATCGGCCCTTTAACAATCGAACGAATTGCTAACTCCGGGGGATCTGCTATCGCGATCGAAGCGGGAAAGACCATCATCTTGGATCGGCCTCGAACTCTTGCTTTAGCGAATCGAAAAGGGATATCGATCCTGTCGAAGCCACACGCGGTTGCGCAAAGCCTCACGGGTTAGTTTACGCGGCTGCGCAAAGCTTCACGGTTTAGTTCACGCGGTTGCGCAAAGCCTCACCGTGGTAAGCCCTGCGGATCTCCATCGCACCCTTGCGACGAAACTCCTCGCAACCTTCTTCGCAATAGAACGCAGTGTGGGGATTGAGCAGCAAGCGATCGTGTGCGGGATGACTGGAATCTCGCCAAGCTTTAAGAACAGGGCTTTGTTCCGGGGGAGGTTCAACTTCCAACACATCGATTCCGGCACCTGAAAGATGACCAGACTCGAGCGCTGCGATTACCGCTAAAGTATCGACCACTCCACCGCGAGCCGTATTGATCAGAACTGAACCTTTCGGCATAGCGGCTATCTCACTCGCACCGATCAAGCCGCGTGTTTGAGTTGTAAGCGGGCAGTGCAAGCTAACGATTGCGGATTGCTGCAACAGATCGGATAGCTTATCGACGCGCCGAATCCCTAAGGCTTTATCGAGCCCATCGCGGACGAATGGGTCGTAGAACAGCACGTCGAATCCGAATGCTTTGGCTCGTAACGCAGCAGCTGATCCGATGCGACCGCATCCGATAATACCAAACGTTCGGCCTCGCAATCGAGGAATGGGTACGGCTTGGTCGACATTCCAAGCCCCTATCCCACGCTTGAGTCGACTGTTGAGAAAGTGGGTACCGCGTGCCAAGCACAGTGCCATACCAAGCGCCGAATCGGCGACTTCTTCCGTTCCGTAATCGGGGACGTTGCAGACTGGAATCCCACGCTCTGCAGCTGCTGCAATGTCGATTCCATCGTATCCCACACCTGGCCTGACTATCAGCTTGCAATTCCGCAACCGCTCGATCGACGCGCGAGTAAAACGGAAGTAGTGATAGACCATGATGGCGTCGGCATCTTCGATCTTTCCGACCAAGTCCGATTCCTGCATCGCATCGAGCGCGACAACATCAGCAATGTCCTTGAGCACGTCGCGTTCGAAGTCCAGGGGCTCGACAATCAAATCGGTGATGACAACTTTCCAGCGGCCTTTTGTCATTAGATCTGCTTGCATCCCGAGCCTCCTTCGATTGACTCAAATACCACTTCTTGATTGGATTTCGCCGATGGATTTCGCCGAGCAGTTTCCCGCCCGAAGAGCATCACTCAAAAAGCATTAGCTCAATGCCGGATTGGCTTGTTCGAATGCCGTAATTTTCGATTCATGCTCCAAGGTTAAACCGATATCATCCAAGCCGTGCAATAAACAATGTCGACGGAATGGTTCGACGCTAAAGGATGCACGGAAACCAGACTCGTCGTAGACTTCATTGTTTTCTAAATCGACGGTGATCTTGTAGGAGCTCGCCGCGTTTGCTTTGCGAAACAACTCTTCGACTTGTTCTTCGGACAATGCGATTGGCAACACCCCGTTCTTGAAACAGTTGTTGTAGAAGATGTCTGCAAAGGACGGAGCGATAACGGCTCTAATTCCGAAGTCTTCGATCGCCCAGACGGCATGTTCACGCGACGAACCACTTCCGAAGTTTCGGCGCGCAAGGAGAACTGCTGCATTTGCATTGCGAGAAAGATTCAACTCGAACTCCGGGTTCGGTTCTCCATTCTCTAAAAATCGCCAATCGAAAAACAAGTACTGCCCAAACCCAGAGCGTTCGATTCGCTTGAGAAATTGCTTGGGAATAATCTGGTCGGTGTCAACGTTCGCCCGATCCATCGGGGCCAATACACCGGTGAGTTTTGTAAATGGTTTCATGCTTAGCTTTACCTACTTATAGTTAATCGTTTGCTTTGTGTTGGAATTCGTGAAGTACAACTTAGCGATATCGCCAATCGCGAATATCGGTGAAACGTCCTTCGATGGCCGCCGCAGCTGCCATGGCTGGAGACACCAAGTGGGTTCTACCACCTTTGCCCTGTCGGCCTTCAAAATTCCGATTCGACGTCGAAGCGCATCGTTCGCCTGGAGCAAGGCGATCTGGGTTCATCGCTAAACACATGCTGCAACCTGCCTCACGCCAATCAAAACCGGCTTCTCTAAAGAGTCGGTCAAGCCCTTCGCTTTCCGCTTGCCGCTTGACTTGACCACTTCCCGGCACAACCATCGCATGCACATTGCCCGATACGCGATAGCCTTTAACGACGCTTGCCGCAGCCCTTAGATCTTCAATTCTCGCGTTGGTGCAAGAACCGATAAACACGCGTTCAATGGGAACTTCCGTCAAACGAGCGCCAGCTTTTAACCCCATGTATTCCAAAGCACTCGCGGTAGATTTTCGTTCCGTCTCATCGGAGAAATCGCCCGGTGAAGGAATGGGCGTACTGACCGAAATGACTTGGCCAGGATTCGTTCCCCAAGTGATCTGCGGTTCGATGTCTTTGCCTTGGTAAATTTCAACCGCATCGTACTTCGCACCAGGATCGGATGGCAGGTCACGCCACTGTGCCACAGCCCGATCGAAGTCCTTCGGTGCAAACGGCCGGCCCCTCAAGTAATCAAATGTCTTTTGATCGGGAGCAATCATCCCAGCCCGCGCGCCGGCTTCGATCGACATATTGCAAACTGTCATACGCTCTTCCATCGACAGATTGCGAATCACTTCACCTGTATACTCGAGAACGTACCCAGTTCCCCCCGATGTGGTGAGCTTGCCAATCAAAAACAAAATCAAATCTTTTGCCGTCACGCCAGCGGACAACGCACCATCGACTCGCAACTCATAGGTTTTCGGAACATATTGAAGAAGAGTCTGAGTAGCGAGCACGTGCTCGACTTCGCTCGTACCAATCCCAAAAGCCAACGCGCCAAACGCTCCGTGCGTGGCAGTATGCGAATCTCCGCAAACAATGGTCATCCCCGGTTGGGTGTATCCAAGCTCCGGGCCGATGATGTGCACGATCCCTTGATTGACATCGTTCAAGTCATACAAGCGAACCCCAAACTCTTTGCAGTTATTACGCAAAGTATCCACTTGCTGCTTGGCAATCGGATCGGCAATGGGCAAGCCCCGATCGGTCGTAGGAACATTGTGATCAGGGGTGGCTACAGTCCGTTCAGGTCGCCTCACCTTCCGACCAGCAATCCGCAACCCCTCGAAAGCCTGAGCGCTGGTAACCTCATGAACCAAATGCAAATCGATATACAAAATCGCTTGCTTACCAACTTCATGGTGCACCACATGCTTGTCCCAGATTTTCTGAAACATCGTGCGAGGTCTCGCAGCTGGCTCGTTCATTTGACTCATAGCAACTTTTCTAATGACGCAGAGGATTTGGATGTTGATCGATCAGGCTTGCGCCCGAAAGACCTAGTCTTATGGGGGCACCTAGGGATTTGTCAAGCGTCCGAGCGGGATGAATCCTACGAAATGTCGCCCCCCTGACCTTTTCCTGTTTCGGGGAGTATACTTGGGAGAGGTTCATTAACCGAAATTAAGCATGGCATAAGCGATGGAATGATTGGTTCGAGAACTTTCCATGCCCCCTTTCCCAAAAGGTTGCAACCCAGGGTTCGATCATCGCCTCGCACTTTTAGTAATTAAAGGAATTGATGCAGACATGTCCGATGCAAATGTTTTTCAAAAGCGATGCCAATCTCTCGAAAATGCCTTCTTTTCCGATTTGGATCAAAAGCTCATAGCGGGACTCCAAGCCCAGGTTTCCGAAGAAGAAGCAATCAAGCGGCTTGGAGAAGAAAGTGGCATCAGTGACTCTTCTGCCCTGAAAGCCATGCATCACATGGGTATCACCCCTGGTGCAATCTCTGCCGTCCGTGTTTTTCCGTTAATCGCAATCGCTTGGGCCGATGGTAACGCCGATTCCAAGGAAGCCTCTGCCGTGCGGGCAATCGCGAGTCGCTACGTTGAGTCTGGCTCCGAAGCATCGAAGCTACTTGAACACTGGCTCAAAAATCGTCCGACCTCGGAAATGCTTGAAGCTTGGGAAGGTTGTGCAAACGCACTCTTCAGCGGAGTTCTCGGTGGCGAAAGCCGAAAGATGAAGGAAGCGTTGATCGCAGAAGTTCAGGAAGTCGCCAACGTAAGCGGCGGAGTTCTTGGCTGGTTCGCAAGCACGCAATCGGAATCCGACACCTTGCATCGCATCAAACATGCCCTGGGTTTGACACCTTAAATCCCAATCCGTCGACTACAGGTTAGTCACATTGTTTAACTTGAACGCAACAGTCGGACCTGAGCAACACAGTCGGACCTGAGCAACACAGTCGGACATTAGCAGCACAGTCGGACAAAGAGCGTCGGATATATAGAATCGGACAACTGCAGTACGATGGCAAACGACAAGCATTCTCAAGAGCGAAACCCAGCGGCACCGCATGTGGTTTGGCATCCAAGTTCGGTATCGATTGAAAACCGATCGACGGTTCTCGCGCAGCGCGGATGCGTCGTTTGGTTTACGGGACTGAGCGGCTCGGGAAAATCAACCGTTGCCAACGCCCTCGATCAACTGTTGTTCGAGTCGCGACGACCAAGCTTTCTGCTTGACGGTGACAACATCCGACATGGACTCTGCGCCACTCCAGCAATGCTAACGGGAACCTATGGTGAGGACTTCGCGAAACGCTTCGGACTAGGCTTCTCCTCGGAGGATCGCGAAGAAAACATCCGTCGCGTAGGGGCCGTAGCCCAACTCTTGGCCTCCGCTGGATTGATCTGCTTGACTGCATTTGTCAGCCCGTATCAACGCGATCGCGACCTCGTTCGCAAATGCATCGAAGCAACACAAGGCTTGAGATTCTACGAAGTCTTCGTCGATACTCCGATCGAAGTCTGCGAGCAGCGAGACCCGAAGGGTTTGTACAAACAAGCAAGGGAGGGGAAAATCCCAAACTTCACCGGGATATCCGCTCCTTACGAAGCCCCCGAGCACGCCGAACTCGTACTTCAAGGGGATGCGTTGCCTCCTCAAGAGTTGGCAAAAATAGTACTCGAACGCTTGATACAAGACAAAATATTGCTGGCCGGAGGCTGAGCATGGAAACAGAAACGCTTCGAGATCCACTTACCGCAAGCCGATACGTTGTGCGTTGCGGTGTTCAGCGATTGCTTTACGCAATGAACTCTCGCTCCGCGCACCTGCGAGGTGACAAAGTTGTCGCTCGGACCAACCGCGGATTGGAACTCGGCGAAATACTTTGCCCGATCACTGAAACGAACATTTCATCCACGGATAATCTTCCGAACGGTACCATCCAAAGGCCGGTCTCCCCCCAAGACCTATCGACCGATACGACACAAAAAGAACAAGCTGACCGCGATGCGGTCGACTGCCAGTCAATCATCGATGGATTCGGATTGGACATGTCGGTTGTCGAAGTAGAACGGATCCTTGGTGGTGAGCAATTCACCATCTATTACACTGCAACCGACCGCATCGACTTTCGTGAACTGGTAAAGAGGCTTGCGGCCAAGTATCACACTCGCATCGAAATGCGGCAGATCGGTGCACGTGACGAAGCGAAACTCTTGGGTGATTACGGCGATTGCGGTAAACCTCTTTGCTGTAGCACCTACCTCAACGATATGCCACCGGTGAGCATGCGAATGGCCAAACTCCAAAAAGCCACCTTAGACCCGAACAAAATCTCGGGTAGGTGCGGCCGTTTGAAATGTTGTTTGCGATACGAACAAGATCACTATGAGGAACTTGCAAAACAACTTCCTCCACCCGGCAGCGAAATACTCACTCGAGAAGGCAGAGCCCGAGTGATCTCGGTGGAACTGCTCGCTCAACAAATGCTAGTTTCCACCGAGGACAATCGGCGGATACTTATCACACCCAGCGACTGCTTGTCCGTTATCAAGCGTGGATTAGAACTATCATGAATGACCATGTAATCGCCATGATGGAGCTTCTCAAGCAAGACCGTCGTTATCACATCGAAGCCTATCAATTCATTCGCGAAAGCCTTGAGTACGCTCAGCGAGTGATGAAGATGCCCGCCTACACCGGTGAAAACGAAAACGACGATGGGAAATCAGAGCACCATCTGACAGGACAACAATTGTGTCAAGCCATCCGAGAGTTTGCGATCGAACAATACGGCTACATGGCAAAAACGGTCTTGAACAGCTGGGGAATCCACACCACAGGTGACTTCGGAGAAATCGTCTACAACTTGATTCGAATCCGAGAGATGCGAAAAAGCAAGTCGGACAAACGAGAAGATTTCGACGATCAATTCGATTTCAAAGATGCGTTCGAACCTCGATTCGAACGACTCGGAGGACAGGATGGCTAATCGCTTTATGATAGCCTCGATCCTGCTGTCTCTCTGGAGCGCATGGATGCTATGGATCGCCTATCAAGTCCTCTTCCAGTCCTCTAATTAAAGCTTGAACCTGTCGTTCGATAGCGGTCATCGAATCAACACACGCCGATGAGACTTCTACTGCTGCATTGCCCCGCACCCATCGTTCGCGAACTCTCCAAGCGTGACTTTGAGTTGGTATCCTGCAACTCCAGCAAATCGTTTAATACCCATGACCAACTTCCGCTGGAATTCTCCCCGCGCCAGCGCACGATCAATCTATCTGGTCGCAAAAAAATCTGCCGACCTGCGATACGCTCTGTGCGCGAACTCGTCGACTCTTTCCGCCCCGACCTAGTGCACGCCTTCGTCCCCGACTCATTGGCTTGGTCCCTCTTCGCTACTTGGGGAATGAAAAACCCACCTAAGATAGTCTCGTTTCGCGGCATATCACGCATACCGAATCGCTGGGATCCATCGGACTGGATCTCCTACCTATCCTCGCGTGTCTCCCTGCATGCATGCGAATCGCAAGCGGTTCGCAATGCGATGATCCACGGTGGAATCCCCCCAGAACGATGCGTCGTGACTTACAACACCATGTGGGAGTACGAGTCCCCGAAAACTCGTGAACAGTGGCGAGCTCAATGGGGTGTCGCAAATCATGAAGTTCTGCTTGGAACCGTCGGAACCATTCGGCATGTGAAAGGGACTGACTTATTGATCCGCGCTGCAGAGAAACTTCCTGCATCCCTCCCTTGGCGATTGATCATCATGGGGGCCATCGTAGACCAGAGTATTTCGAGCCAAATCGCAAGTAGCCCCATTCGCAGTCGCATCATCATCACGGGCGAAGAGAAATTTGCAGTCAGCGCGATGCAAGCGATGGACCTATTCGTTATGCCATCGCGCAGCGAAGGTTTGTGCCGCGCACTGATCGAAGCTTGCTCCGTCGGACTTTGCCCAATCGTCAGCGATGCCGGAGGAATGAAAGAATTGGTCCGCCACCAATTCGACGGATGGGTCTTCGAACGTGAAAATACCGAAGAACTCACCGACGCTCTATCGACGCTTATCCAAGACCCACAGCTTCGAGAATCCTTCGCGCAGAGCGCACGCAGGCACGCGACTGGATTATGCGGCAAAGAACAAGTCACCGATCGTCTGATCGAGATGTACAACACCGCAATCCAGTCGCCCAACAGAAGATGATAGAGGCTACCTTAGTCGGTGATTGACTTCACGGATGCTTCTTAGTCAGCCATTCTAGTAAAGCTCATCGAGCTCTTTCGCTGAAAAAGCGTTCAGCCATCGCATCTCTTTTGCTACCTCAGCATCCATCTTGAGCGATTCACAGATCCGCATGCGGTGGTATCGCATTGTCGTGAAGATATCTAAAAGCTGCGTCATACCTTGCTCGACGACCGGAAACTCACTGAGCAAGGTCACTAATCCAGATCCCTTTACTTGCTCCTCACTCCGGCGAGCGTCCCCCTGTGGCTGCTCAGTTGTCACACTGGGATCGGTTGCGACACTGGGATCGGTTGCCACATTGGGATCCACTCCCTCTCCTTCTTGTTTTTGTTCTTGTTCTTGCTCCTTCGGAACAGGATCCTGCTTCTGACCTAAAGCTTGCTCCAGTTCATTCATTCGCGTGAAGAACTTCTCAAGCCGAGAATTCGAGAGCCAAGTCGATTCGATTTCTTTCATTGCCTCGTCAATCACTTCCAAAGCTTCCTCATCGCGTCCTAACCGGTGCAATACCCACGCTTTCGTATCGAGGAAAGACTCGTTTTGTTGAGATTCTAAAGCCTTGTCCACATCCGCAAGGGCTTCCTCGAGATCGACCCCGGCCAGAGCCCGCATGTAAGCGATTTGATTGTTCGCTAAAGGGTCACGCTGCTCGCGATCGGGCAAGTACTGCTGCAATAATTTGGCCGAAGCCTCAAACTTTTTACGGTTCGACAAAATGGTGGAAATCTCGATCGCGGCATTGGCTTGTACGGTCGGATTATCGATTCGCTTTATCATCTCCTCCCATAACTTAGTTGGAGACAGATCCGCCGTGTCCGCTTCTTTGCTCAATTCGATCCGTTCAAATTGCCGCCAAAAATCCTTATCCGAGATGATCTCATTCGACTTCTCAAAAGCCCCTTCTAGAAGCTTTTGGGCTTGGGCGACATTTCCTCGGTCGAACTCGTTGGCCGCATTTGCCAACATCCAACGCGCAGACGTCTCGGGACCAAAATAGTCCATGGCGATCGGGGCCACTGGAAGCGCGACGGTCGCAATCAAGATCAGACGGGTGGCAAGGGAGCGATTATTCAAGAAAGTGCCTGCAAAAATAAGTTAGTAACCAGCAAACTGAGAAACTTGCGTCTCTCGCAACGTTCGCTTTTCCGATCCTATCCGACTTGCTACGATGTTCCGCACGATTCGCTCGCGGGCTAACACCGAGCCAACGTTACTGGAAATTATATTCTCTGATTCGGATTTCGGACAGCAACCAAAAGCCCTGTCCAGATGACAAACCACTATGGAATTCAAGAAAAGCCAAGCCGCATTTGAACGGGCCCGCAAACTCATTCCCGGGGGAGTGAACTCCCCTGCCCGTGCTTTTGGTGCCGTCGGAGGCTATCCGCTCTTTATCGAACGCGCTAAAGGTGCTTATCTCTTCGATATCGACGGCAACCAATTCATCGACTACATCGGCTCTTGGGGCCCGATGATTCTCGGGCACGCTGAACCCCGTGTCATCGAAGCGATCGTTCAAGCTGCCGAGCGAGGAACATCTTACGGTGCACCGACCGAAAACGAATCTCGAATCGCCGAGCTGATTCTGCATGCCTTTCCAAGCATGCAGCGGGTGCGGCTCGTAAGCTCCGGCACAGAAGCAACCATGAGCGCGATTCGAGTCGCACGCGGCTGCACCGGACGAGATAAAATCATCAAGTTCTCCGGTTGTTACCATGGACACTCCGACTCGCTACTGGTCTCCGCCGGTTCGGCCGCTGCGACCTTGGGAGTACCCGACTCGCCCGGCGTAACCACCGGCACATCCAACGACACAATCGTCCTGAACTATAACGATCCGGACTCTCTTCGAAATGTTCTGCATCAACACGGCAACAGCATCGCAGCAGTCATCCTGGAGCCTGTCGTAGGGAACATGGGTACGGTGATACCCTCGCAAACCTTCCTTCAAACCCTCCGTGAGGAAACTCTACGACACGGGGTTATCTTGATTTTTGACGAAGTTATGACGGGATTTCGAGTTGCCTACGGAGGTGCTCAAGCAATTCTAGGGATCGACCCCGATATGACCACGCTCGGAAAAATCGTCGGTGGCGGACTGCCTCTGGCTGCCTATGGAGGCAAAGCCGAAATCATGGACCAAGTCATGCCAGCCGGAAAGGTCTATCAAGCTGGAACACTCTCCGGAAATCCACTAGCTACCGCAGCAGGAGCAAAGACTCTTGAAATCCTACGGGATGAACCACCCTACGAATACCTAGAGTCCCTCGGCAGCCGCCTCGCTGATGGCTTGCAACGCGCAGCCAAACTGCACGGAGTTACGACTCAAATGCAACGCGTCGGTAGCATGATGACCCTATTCTTCAACGACCAGCCAATCGTCGATTGGCCAACAGCAGACCGCTCAAATCGCGCACTGTTTGCTAAGTACTTCTGGGGTTTGATCGAACGAGGGGTCTATATGCCTTGCAGCCAATTCGAAGCCCTCTTCTTTTCCCGAACACACACGACGGAGGATATCGACCGAACGATCGCTGCCGCCGAAGATATCTTCTCAAGCTGGGCTACTTCCCGTTGAGAATCTTCAAGGCCTTCTCTAGATTCTTCGAATTGGTCGATTCAAGCTTGAGGACTTGAACCCGCCTTGCGGGCGCATCGGCGGATTGCTGGTCGATCTTATCGATGAACGACTTGACTTCCTCGGTCAGATCCGAAGGCCCTCTCAAGACGATCAAATTTGATTGCTCTTCGACGGACATCGTTAGCAATGGACCGGAAGACTGAGCATTGATTTGTTGCAAGACCGTTGCGACTTCGGTCGACACCCCTTCCGGAATATCCAATGGATCTCGCCCTGCCCCCGCACGCAATTGTGATTTGTAAACATCCTCGACAAGCTTCGAGACGGTCTCTGCACTAGCGTTCTTTACCGCGATAATCATCGGAGTAATCTGCTGCAACCGATCGATCAAGTCCTTGGAATCAAACACCCCAAGCAAATCTTCAATGATCTTGCGATCCGCCCGATTCCCCCCAATAACCAACGCATTGGTGCGAGTATCGGCCACAATTTTAAGCCGCTGAAACGCTTCGGCACTCGCTGAACTACTCGATGAACCGCCAGCAAATCCTCCCGAGAATCCTCGTCGCTCACCGCTGCGGAATAATTCCCCTAACAACTCTCGCAATTGCTTCGCATCGGCATGTCGAAGTATGTATACCGAGTAATTCCCAGCCGTAGCAAATGGTTCCATCGTCGGATTCAATAGGGTCGCTAACAATCTTTCCATCGCTGCCAAAGCTTCGGGATCATCCGATGCAAGCGTCCACTGACCATCCCCGGCCACCACTACTACGGGCGGCATCCCGGATTCTGAACTCTTCTCCTGCTCGGGTGAGTTGCTCTGCTCGGGTGAGTTGCTCTGCTCGGGTGAGTTGCTCTGCTCGGGTGATTTGCTTTGCTCGGTTAAGTTGCTCTGGTCAGGTGAACGGCTCTGCTCAGTTGAAAGGCTCTGCTCGCCTACAATCTTCGGCGGCGGCTCTTGTGTAGCCCCACTCTGCGCTGCTTGATCTCGCAATTCATCTTGAGTTGATACCAACCTGGCCGCGGAACGTTTGGATGATTCACTCTTCGGAAGAGCATTCGATGCACCGGTGGGATTGCCTTGAACTTGAGGCGCTCTTTGCGCCGGTCCTTGCGATGCAGGTTCTTGGGTCGCCGGCTCTTGCGATGCCGGCTGCTTGGACATTTCCCTCGGCTCGATGATCTGAACCGGATTCGATCGAATCAACGGCCATAATCGCTCAACATCCTCGATCAACACCTTGGGATTGCGATGGATTGGCACCAACCTAAAGCGTCCCGATCCGTTGGAATTTGCATTCGGATTGATCGAAGGATTACGTACCGGTGCACCTTGTGCACCCGTCCCTTGCGGACGCGTAAGCAATCCGGTTCTTTCGGGCTGTTCGCCAAAACGAACCATTAACTCTTTGATCGCCTCTAATTGCTCAGAAGTCGCTCGCACGATCAACTGTTGCTGATTGCTGTCGACCGAGATGCTTGGTGCCGTTTGACTTGGCTCATCTTCAAACAAAGCATCAGCAGCCGACTTCAACGAATACGGATCTGCCGATTCAAGACTGAAGATCTCGAGCTGACGGCGTGGCGGTGCCAACTTCTTGATGGCTTCTGCAACCATCGTAATCTGCGAACTGCTACCAGTTACGAGTAACTGCTCGTTGACATTGTCATACTGCACGTAAGCCCCAGAAGTGTCTCGAAACAAATTCTCGATGGCGTTCTCAAGCGAACTGCCATCGACCCCTTGCAAAGAAAAGATCTCCATTCGCCGAGCGCTATCTTTAGCCCCCGGATTATCCATCATCCGAACCATCTGCTCGATGGTTGCCAACTCCTGAGGTGTACCAATTGCAAAGACTGTCTTCGTGTCACGATTGAAGCTCACTCCTGCTGAGGTGCGAGCCCCAAGTGCACCGATGACCGCTCGCGCGACAATATCTGGGCCGGCGTACTGCATAACAAACGACTTCATCGTTGGCACCTTGCCAGGCTGAGCATTGATATCCTCAACCAACTGCTTCAAGGACTCATGCTCAGTACCGCTCGCGGTCACATAAATCCCCCCGTTGGTTACATCAGGTGAAAACTTGGCCTTCGGGAAACTATCGCTCAACGCTCTAGCCAACGGCAAAGCTTCCGCAGTTTGCAACGCATAATACTTGGTCGACTTCGCAGATCCCTGCGACACATCGATCTCGCGAACCACTTGCTCGACCCGTTGCATCTCATCAGAAGGTGCCGTCACGATCAAACTGTTGGTGGTCAAATCAGCCGTGGCAGTTACTTTGGTAGAGCTCGCTGCAATCGCCGCTCGTAAAGTCGTCGCATCCGCACGCTCAATCGCAAATACCTTGGTAACAATCTCCATCGCATTGACGTCGAGTTCCCGCACCAATTCTTCGATACGCTTGTGCTGCTCAGGATTTGCCGTCGCAATCAATGTCCCGTCATCCCGCCCACCATAAATACTCGCCGTTGGAAACTGCGCCGTCAGAACCGTCGCTACACCATAAGCGTTCGGCTGCTTAAGCCGATAAACTCGGGTAGAAGCCGTCTCGTTACGAGGTGCATCAAACGACTTCATCACCTCTCGAACTCGTTCATGCTCACCAACCTTGGCCGTAACCGCAACCGATTTACCGGTCGTATCGTATACCACGGTCGCTTTCGGCAACAATGCGGACAAGATGGTGTAAGCCGCGATCGGATTCCCGTACTGCAAAGGATAGACCACCGATGCAGTCGGCTCCGGAGGGGGTAACTGCTGCTGAATTTCCTCAATCTTCTTCGCTACCAAATCCAACTCATCCTTGGTACCGATGGCGGTAATTGTTTGGTTGCGAACGTTTGGATCGAGTTGAATATTCGCAGGAACAGTAGACGTTAACGTGCTCATCAATGCTGTCACATCGACTTGATCGGGATTGAGCTGGAAGACTCGGATCGTCTTCTCTCCTGTCCCACCACTGCTCTGCATCAACTCGACCACTTGAGAAATCTTTTTCTGCATATCCTCCGGCGCGACGACAATCAGTTGCCCAGTGGTCGGCACCGCGGCAATGCTCGCCGTTGGAAACAGAGAAATCAATGCGGTTTGCACGGCGGTAACCTGCGTCGGCTTGACGGTATATGTCGCTGGCAATTTCGCACTCGCTGCGGTCTTGCCAATCTGCTCGATCGCTTGGGATACCCTTTCTTGTTGCTCTTCATTCGCATAAACAGTCAAAGTCCTGGAAACCAAATCAGGACTCAATATCGCTTGCGGCGCGATCTGCCCAAGCATCGTCGTGAGACTTGTCAAATCCCCGGCGGCTACCGGATAGGTTTTCACACTCTGAACCACACCCTCCGGAGCCGAAATCAGTCGCCCAAGGGATTCGCTCAAGCGATCCAGTTCTTCTTTAGCACCGGTGGCAAGAATGCGATTGGTAGTCGTGTCCGCGGCAAGCTCCATATCGGGATAAAGCTTTTGCAATAACGGCAACAAGTAACTCGCATAGGTCTTCTTCGTATCAAAGCTTCGAATTTCTTTTTGCGCGTCGCTCAGCGCTCCCTCGGCACTCGCCCCCTTCTTGGTCAACAACTCGACAACCTGTGCGATCCTCTGTTGTTGCTCTTCAGTCGCAACCGCAATAATTTGACCGCTAAGTGGAATGGAAGAAAAAGTCACCGTCGGGAAAAGAGTCGTCAGAGCGGTCTGCACGGGGGTAACCTGTGCGGGCTTGACTGTATAAGTTGCAGGCGATTTCGCCGATTGCGCTGTCTTCGAAACTTGCTCGATCGCTTGCGAAACCCGATTGTGTTGCTCTTGAGAAGCAAAAACCGTCAGCGTCCTGGAAGTTAGATCTGGACTAATCAACGCTTGCGGCGCTATCTGAGCAAGAATCGTAGAGAGGGATGTCAAATCACCATTCGCAACTGGGTACGTCTTTACCAACTGTGGCGATCCGTCGGGTGCGGAAATCAACCGATCCAAGGCTTCGCCGATCCGGTCAAGCTCCACCTTGCTACCCGTTGCAAGAATTCGATTCGTAGTCGCGTCGACTGCCAACTCCACGTCAGGCCAAAGCTTTTGCAGAAGTGGAAGCAAATAAGACGCATACGTCTTCTTGGTATCAAAACTGCGGATCTCCTTCGGACCGGAATCGTTCGAACGAGGCCGATCGATCTGCTCAATGGCAGCTTTGATCGTCGCATGCGTGTCGATGGAACCCGTAACAGCAAGTTGCTTTAGCTTGTCATCCGCAAGAGTCGTCGCACCGGTGACCAACTGATCGACGACGGTTTTGATCTGGGTGGGAACCGCATGTTGAATTGGATAGACCACGACAACCTTTTGCTTGTCCGCAGCAGCTTCCATCGAAAGGGCCGTAATCAGTTCTTTGATATCTTTATGGTTGGCCTCATCGGTCGTAATCAACAAACGATCCTTTGAAGTATCTACATTGACCCTCGCCTTGGTAAGCAATGGAGTCAACGCAGTACTCAACGCTGTGGCGGTCATATTGGGAACAGAATAACTCTCAAGACGTAACATAGGCCGCTTGGGAAGCTGCTCCTGAATCGCCTCTAAACGCTGAGCAAGCAACGTATGGCCAGCCTCGTCGGCGACAACTGTCAATTGCTTACCCTCGGTATCAACGGTGATCTTGGCATCCGGAAACTCAGCGGTTAATAACGAAGAGACGATTGCATATTCGCTGGTCTGAATCGGGTAAGTTTTCGGCAACCCTTGAGCAGGCATCGTTCCGGGCTGATCTAAGCTTTCAAGGAACGCTTTGAATTTCGTTTGTTGCTCCGGGTCGCCCCAAGCAAACAGCTCGTTCTTATTCGTACCATCGACAAGCTTCATGGTCGAGAGTTCACTCGGTAACTCGCTGGTCAAAAGGGTCCGGCGAGCAACCTGCGTCTTACTCAACACGTACAACTTCAACTCTCGAGCCGTTGGCTTGGGCAGTAAAGCCAGCAACGACTCCATCGTTTTCTCAATCGAAGCGATCTCCGCCGGAGTCGCTAGCATCATCAATTCTGTTCCATCAGGATTAAGCCAAGCGTTAGCGGTTGGGACAAGCTTTTGGACCGTCGCAAGCCATTTCGCGTCGGCGATTCGGTCGAGATGGAAGGATTTCAACTGAAGCGCTTTATTCGATTGCGAGCGCTTCCAAATCTCAAAAATCTCAGTAGCAAGTTGAATATCGTTGTCGTTGCCACGGACGATTAGAGTTCCCGCAGCCGAATTAGCACCCACTTGAGCTTTGGGCAAAAAGGCTTTCATGGCCGCTTCACCAATCGTCGCCATCGCAGGATCGATCTCAAATACTTTCATATTCGGGCGATCAACCACCGGAGTGATATCGAGCCCGATCAACCCTGAACGAATCAAAGCTTGATCCGCTGCGGAAGCGGTGACCAAAATGCGATCTGTGGATGTCATCACCAAAGCGCTCGGCGCTATTGCAGCTATCTGCTTCTTGATGTCCTCAGGAAGAACTTTCGAAGCTTGATAGGCAACCGATTCGCTCGCTTGCAATTCCCCGGCGCTTGCAAGCATCTGGTCGACAGCAGTCTTGATGGCAGTTTGATAACTTGGAACTACAAACGCGCTGAGCACTCGCGTCTTCGGATCGATCGTTATCTGCTCGCTCGGGATAAGGGTCTTGATCGTCGAAAGCACGCTTGCGGCATCCAAAGTACCCAATGGGTAAGACGCGAAGACCGGCTGTGGTGGAGGAGGTGGTGGTTCAGGTTTCGGAGTTGCTTTTGGAACAGGCACCGACATGATCAACTCATTGATCGTCTGCATCTTCCCCGCATTCTCAACTACCAATAACTGGCTCCCTTGAGCCAATGGAACAGCCCGTCCAAAACCGCTCAAGTACGGTTTTACTTCTCCCAAGACAGCGTCGATCGGACGTCCACCCAGAGGAAAAACAATTGAAACCAATTCAAATCTGCCACGCTTGGGCAGATCGTCCTGTTTAATTCTCGGGATCAACTCCAAGGGTAATGAATCGCTCAGCTCGATTACCACCAGCATCTTGTCTCGACGCATGAGGGCAAAGTTGCGAGTCATCAGGACACTATTGAGCAAATCGATCCCCTCGTTTGGCGAGTAAGTCCTTGCATCGCTGTAAGTGAATGTTCCCGGAGGGGTGCGATCCATAACAAGGGTCAGGTCTTGCTGCTCAGCGAACCAATGCAGGACGTCATCCCACTTCATTTCACGGAATTGAAACATCAACTTTCGCGATGGTTCTAATTGAGCAAGCACACCGCGTTGTTCTTCGGTCAGTAGAGCTAATATCTTGTCATTGAATTCCTTGCGAGCAGCTGTCTTCGCTGCTGGTTCCGCAGCGGCCACGATCGCTTCCCCTTGAGCTTGAAGAAGCTTTTGGATCTCGCTGCGCTGCGTGTCAGACAAACTCATCCGGTCGGCGACATCGGGATGAACTAACCTAGCCAAATCGTCCGATTGCGCAAGCGCCTGAGAATCGGCAAACACCAACGAACACACAGGTACGAGTAAAGTCAAACAGATCAACAAGCGACGTAGCATCACTTGGTTCAAAGAATGACCGGAACGAACGCTTGAAGCGAATCGCGAAGGGTACCGCAACATCATGGATGACCAACAATCGTACGGGAAGTAAATTCCACCAGGTGGGACGGACCGGATCGGTCCGCAGGGTGGAAAAGAGATCGGCATTACCGCAATCACTATAGTCTACGGAGTCGAAAAAAGCATTCCCGGCTTCAAGCCGGGAATGGGTCGTATAAGACGTAGGGATTGAAACGAGACCGAAAGAACTTTAGGAATTCCGTAGACTTGCGCGTTTTTCCCGGATGGTCTGAATAAGCTGTTTTTGCGGGGCAACGAACTTCGAGACACCTTGTTGCATCAGCGTCTTCTCCAAGTCAGCAACATCGACAAAGCGATCGAGTTCTCGAACGATCGCCTCGGAAGGCATCTGATCGAGGCTTCGGACGAAGGCCTCGTTGCTTTGAGACACCGCCAAATTCGTTTCAGGGGGATTCGTTTGAATATCAGACCCAGCTAAGGCCGAGACGTATTTCCAAGGCGGATCGGTTGGATTCTTTGTCCCTGTGCTCGCAAAAATCATCTCTTGCTCGAGAGGTGTTTTGTGCGTCTTCCAAAACTCCCGATTCTCCAACCAAATACGTTTTGCATTGAGAATACCGTATTGTCCTTGCGCATCGGCCGAAAGCTCCTTGCAGCGCTCCGCCGTGAACTGATCGACACGCGAGACGAAAATACTGTAAACACTCTTGAAGTTAGCCAAGGATGCCAGACGTTTTGCGCCCGCCCATACATTATCTCGGGCGATGCGATATTGGCGTGAGGTGAAGATCAGCGTGACATTAAGCGGAACGCCTTGAGAAGCCAACGTTTCTAGGGCATCTAACCCTGCGGGGGTCGCCGGCACCTTGATCATACGGTTCGGCTGATTGGCGGACCAATGCAGTCCTAATTCGATGATACGGTCCACACGCGTTCGGTGTGGTAAATCCACCTCGGGGTCCTCGATCAACGGATCGACCTCGAAACTCACCCACCCAACGTTACCCGCTGAAGCCTTCCACTGCGATAAAAATTTCGATTGGGCTTGGGAAACCAACGTATCGGTCAACTTCCAGCAAATCGTCTCATCATCGAAGCCGGCTTTCAAGTACTCGGCAATCATCGCATCGAACCTGCCGGTGCGAATCAGGTTCGAGATGATGATTGGGTTACTGGTAGCTCCAACGGCTCCCCAAGTCAGATTGAGCTCGACGAGTTCGGGATCGATGGAGTCGAGATACAGTTTCGTACCAGTAGCGATCAAAGACTCAAGGGCAGACGGAGAATGCATGTGCTCAGCAACTTTCTTCAAGTAGATCCCAGCCGTAAACGTCGCTTTGCTCGATACGCGATCAAGCCAACGGATCCCCAAATTACCATTGCGGAGGGTTCTGGTACAGGAGGGCTCAATCGCTCGAATTGTGCAAATCCATACGTGGACATCCGCCAAGGTGGTCCGAGATAGAAGCGGTTAACCTCGATGAAGGATTTGCCTCCGATAGATGCGGAGTGAAGTGAGAATTGAATATCCTCAGTCCACAAAGCCCCCAGTCGGCGTCACGTACTTTTTCACACTGATTCAGGGTTTAATCGTGCTATATGGGTTGTATTTAGCGTTTTGTTGTCTGAAACGCGAAAGTCTGATTTCTCAATCGCATGGTGTCGCGAACTCCACCAATACGGGCGATGAGCCATCAATTCGAAACAGTTAATGAACACAACAAATGGTTAAGAGGAAACATCACGCCGACGCGATTTCCTGATGCCCTGCGATAGCCCAGCACTGCTTCGCGTCACAACATTCAGTGTTTTTACATCCGAGAACTCGGCACTGGAAGTAGAGAATATCTTGCCTTTACGCTCACAGGGGGAAGCGGTGAGCCTCGCCCCCGATGGAATTACTGGGCGTTGATTGGGACTTATGATACCACCCCTTTTGGATGAAATCCGTCGTGTTCGACACGCGATGTCGGTTGAGCTCCAGCGCGAGAGTCGCCAAAACATCGGGGGCTGTCATGTTCCCAAAAGATCACTTTAAGGCTAAGAGACGGGGCAGGATTCGAACGACCAGCAAAAACTCAAACCTTATCAACAAACATTACACAGCGCGACGCGAAATCCAACGCGTGCAGGTATCAAACAAGCAAGACGACTCGAAAATGATTGCTTCAGGCTTGGTTTTACAGAAGCAGCCGGCGTGGCGAAGTTGATGGGTAAGCGATTGGCTCGGGTGGTAAGTACGGACGGTGACGGGCTGGCTTACCGCATTTCGGCCGTTGACACTGTCAATTAAATGTCAGTTTAACATTGTAAGCATCACTCAGTATCCTCTCTAAGCCTCCCATTTCTTTAAGCATTTCGCTTTTTGAAGGCATCGTTCCAGGTGTGGATACAAATTCTTCAACCGCAGATTTGACATTCTTCTGCAGTTTGTCTTTTAGAGTTTCCTCACGAAAGACATTTGTAATTCGCGTGATTATCCCCGTTTTTAACGCGCGAAATTTGAGAGAGTCGAGATCGAGGGAGAAATCCAAGACTTCTGGTTCGGGTAATGTGATCGTAACTCCTTCCTTGCCGTCCGCGTTTGAGGCTTCGGTAAGTTTATTCATATCAAATCCATAATATACTCTGACGTTTGCTGTTAGAACGCCGTCTTCTTTCAGTGCCTCGCGGTAAGTGCCAACATATGGCACCCAGTCCAACCAGGACGAGTCTGCAGTGCGAATGAGTACTACTTGTGTTACTTGACGCCGACGAACCAAAAAGTCGAGGTTCTCGCTTTTAAGAATCGTCAGTACGCGATCGGGCGGGGGAGCAACTGCCCCGCCGCCCGAAGACGTGAACGCGGATGCGATGTAGAAGCAGCCAAAGAGTGAAAGCACAGTTAGAACAACAGCAACTGCGATTTTGATTTTTGTCATACTGCCTCAAGCGGATAACCAAGTTAAAGCGACTCAGCTCAAAACCATCGGACTGCACCAAATCAGTCCATTACTCAAGTTAGTCTTGCGCAAAGTCCAAATGATATCAGGCACTTGTGAGCCGTACAATCATTTGATGGAGTGAGAGTCAGTTAAGACAAAAACCAAACTGTTTTGTTGGATCCGTTACACCCCAACACGTGCGAATCACGCCCCAACCAACCGATATGTCCCCGTTTTGCTCGGGTCGACGAACTCGATGTGGCCGGCAAGGCGGAGCGTGTCGAGCTCGCGTTTGACCGTCTTGAGGCTGCAACCAAGCTCGCTTGCGATGTTCGTCGATCGCATCTTGCCGGACTGACGAAGGAGCGTCAGGATCAGCTCCCGCCGGCTCGCCGGCGTCTCGACCTCAGGTGCTACAACGGCCACGGTGTTTCGAGCGTCGCGGACGGTGACCAAGTCGCTGAACCGATGCCTGTCCCGCCGCTACAGACGATGGTCTGATTGTCGGCCTCGACGCCCACGTGGGTACGACGGATATCGGTCAGAGCTTTGCGAAAATTGTAGATCGCGCTGACGACCGCCGCTTCGCCAGCGGTGCCCCCAAGTTCGCTAGCCAGTTCTGGGCCACTCTTGGCCACCCACGCCCCCACACGCGTACGCTGGTTGAGGACTTCGAGAATTCGTACGATCCGCTTCGAACGCGCCGTATACAAAACGGTGTGGCCACACAAAGTGATCCGATCTTTCTCAATCACTAACTCCCCGCCGGCGAACTCTCCGGAATCATTGGAGGGTTCGATGTACGGCGCTTGCGACTCGGCCACTTTGGACACATGGTTTCGAGGCTCAGACTCAGTTTCCGATGTGGACAACACCCATTGGATGATCTTCGTGAGCTTGCGCCCTCGATCTGTAATTGGCTTTGAGATGAATTCTCTTGCTCCTAGCCTCAGTATCTTGCCAGCTAAGTCGCAGCCTTGCGCCGTGTGAGCAGTCATCATGTACGAGAGCGTACAGCGACGCTCTCCTCCACACCACCAATCGCTCACCCCTCCACCATCACCTTCGCCACTCCAGTCGCCTTGCCGAAATCATCCTCGGTAACCAGCAGAAAACTCTGCTGTGCAATCCGAGGCGAGTTGCCAAGCCAAGAGCAAACCACGTGCAAGGGGGAACTCGCGCTACAATTCCGTCTGCCGGCCGGCTCGCCCCTCTTGAAGCGTAATAGAGTGGAACAATCGCGGCCAACCGCGACTCCGGCGCGGCGCAGCAGTCGCGTCATTGTTGATGAACAAACTGGCGTATCGAGTCAACGGATTTCGTCGGATTCGCTCAGTACCTCGTCGAGCAATTTACTCAACCGAATCTTCTCAGCCTGGGCTCGGATGTCTGCTTGCTGGATTTCCGAGCCACTCCGAAAGATGCTGCGAAAGTCGCGGCGGCTACGTTGGCTTCCTTTATCGATCCAGATGAGTTTCGAGATTGCTGCATCGGTGCGCGACACGACCGGCAGGAAAACCCCAGGAAACAATTCCATGATCTGAGACCGTTACAACTCACCGGGTATCAATTCCCTCGGGTAGATGTCCAGTTTCAAACTTTCCGTCTTGTCCAATAGCTGGAACAGATTGCCGGTCTGAACCGCCTGCCGTAGAACCCGCTCAGTGAATAGAAAGTCGGAGCATGCCAGTTGGTCAATCAGTCATCAGTGCGAATCCTTGCCACTTCCGGAGAAACAACGATATCGATGTCTTGCGTCAAGCGAGGCTCGCCATAGGCTGAACTGATTGTGCCGCCGGTAATGTGGAAAGGAAGACCGATCGCCTCGGCGATTGCCACAAACTTGCCGATCGTGTTTTCGAATGCTTCAACAGGAAACATGGCTAAGCTGTTCCTGGATCAGTTTGACCACTTCGGGATCGCGCTCGTAAAGCTGCAAAGCTACGTGCAACCTCACCTCTTCGTCCGACAGACCAGGCTGAATGTTTCGAATCCTTATGTCCATCTGTTGGCGAGTCCATCCACCTCACCATTTTAATAATTGCAAAGAACAGGAGAGAAGCCTATACAGTTAGTCTTGTCGTAGATGACTTAAGTGCTCGATTCCCCGTCGTATACCGACCCGTGGTATACCGACTTGCATCGGTAGACCACTCCGACAAAATTGCTTTAGGAACGGTTAGCAAGTGGACGAAAAATCAAGTTGCTGTCAAATGGAACACGAACTCGGTCCTACACTGCGTTGGGAACATCTATCGCTAGCGGGTCGTCGCCTTGCTTACGTCTTGTTCTTTTTGATTTACCTGTGCCCTGCTCATGCGATTAGCACATTGACGAGCTATCCTTGGTACGTTCGAGTATTGTTGCAATGGCCATGGATCGTTATTGGCACCTCCATGATTGCTCCAAAATTCAATCGCATCCCTGTCAACCCGCATATATGCGGGTTCATCGCGTTTTTCATCAGTTCCATAATCGTCGGAGCAACAATCGGAGCAATAAATTGGGGCGGTCGATTTCCCGATTTGGCGACTGCCGTCGCAATATCTGTTCTCGCCTCACTCATGACCGGGCCGATGCTGCGCGGTTACGATAAGGCGGTCAAGGATCGGGAAGCAAGGGCCGAACAGAGCGGTGAATCGGAGCCTCCCCCCATGCTGGATTTGAAATCATAGTTGTTGGATAGCGACTAAATGTTCATTGTCGTTGTCCGAAATCGGAGATACCGTTTGAATCCATTCAGTTTATATGCGACCGCAGCATTGATGGCGATTGTCGGTGTCGCCTGTATGGTTCCTATCAAATCGAATCCACGATGTAAGTTTACTCGCTCGATGATCGGTGGTGCTGGAACCGCCGTCCTAGTTGCCGATGACGCGACTGTGATCGGAGTTGCTGATGTTTCGTTGATTATAGTTACCGGAGGCGTCTTCGTTGTGGGAGGAGTTGTTGTCCTTGCGGGTGAACTACGCTCTTGATGGGATTGACCGTAATGGTTTTACAACTCGCACACCCAGGTGTTTAAGTACTCTGAAGATGGATGTCGCCAAGCTCATTGTTGATCTTTCCAATCCGAACAAGATCCGTGCGGCGGCGGCATCTGCGGATCTGGCATCACAGATTTGGGCGGGTTCGATCGATGAGGCAACACTAATTCAATGGCTACAGAGCGATCATGACACTCTGCGTGCAACTACAAGTTGGGCCATTTGGGACGCTGGAAGACCGCCTCATGCGTTAAAGCGACTCATGGAACTCGGGACAAGTGACAAGAATGAGACGGTACGGCTAAACTGTCTCCGTTCTTGGATAGACTATCATCCGAAAGGCGCTTTGCGTTCAATGACTATCTCAAACTTCTGCAATGATGAGTGCTCAACGATTAGCAGGCGAGCGTCGAATGCCATTGAGACGGAAGGAGAGCATCACTCCTAGAAATCGGGTAAGTCTGCCCGTCGCCGGGCCCCCTCCCCACACCACCTAGCATCTCACCCCTCCACCATCACCTTCGCCACGCCGGCTGCCTTGGCAAAATCATCCTCGGTAACCAGCAGATAGCTCTGCTGGGCAATCCGAGGCGAGTTGCCCAGCCAAGAGCAAACCACGTGCAGGGGGAACTCACGTTGCAGTTCCGTTTCGCATTATTGACTGGGGTTTTCGTGCTCGTGATCCTGCTCGTAATCGTGTTCGAATCAACCGCGTCGATTACGAGCCCGAGCACCATTTCATTGAGCACGAGAACGACTGAGCCAACCCAATGCCGTATTGGCAGCCGCTCGATTGGAGCCTAGCTCCAGTCCTGAACCGTCAATCCAGAGACTCTTGAAAATTCCGACACATTGTTTGTGACGAGAACAAAGCCATAGCGAACACAGATTGCGGCAATTTGTAGATCATAGGGCCCAATAACCTGGCCCTGTAGTTCAAGGTCATGCCGGATATTCGCGTAGTAGGTTGCATCGACTTCGTCGAAGGGCACACATGGAAATGGTGCGAGCAATGACTTGATGATATTCAATCGCTGGAGTCGGTTCCCGTATTTCTCGGCACCATGGAGCAACTCCGAAAGAACCACCGAGCAGGTGACAACCTGCTGTGGGGAGATCGATGCCAGCTTGGCACGAATGCTTGAGTTAGGATCCTTCAGGTAGATGATCCAAGCGTTCGTGTCGAGCAAATATTGCATTACCAATGACCTCGATGCGGCAACGTTCCTTGATTAGCACGAAAGAATTGTTCATTCGCGAAAGCCCCGGCAGTAGCTTCAAAATAGCCATCGGGCCAACCACCGGTTTTTTCAACCACTCGTGGCTCAAACTCAACTTCAACCTTGTCCGGTAGATCGACGGGCTCCACTGGTCGGAAGATTCCATTTTCGAAGACTGCATGGATCGTTTTTGACATCGCTTAGGAGCTCAACCATTCGTTTTTTGAACAGGGAAGTAATCACACAATAGTCTCATCGGCCCATTCTTGAGTCAAGTCGCAGTCGATGTTTCGAGCCTGTTCCCAGTGATGCTCAAATCGAGCAAATCGTTTTCAGCACCTCTCGAACTCTTAAAAAAACGGGGAAAACATGAAAAAGTTCGGTTCCTGTCCCCTCCGCTGCAAAACCCTGGTTTTCCCAGGGTTTTTCGCATTTCTGGCCAGTTCCTTTGGAGTTCTGTAGCGCCCATGCAACTCGGTGCATGGCGCCTGCGGCGTTGTATTTCGCGTCGCGCACCCAAATTCGAGTCGTCTTTCGAGTCGCGCGAGTCGCCAAAACACTGGGGTTTTGAATGGCCCCGGTCTGGCCACGATCCACAGTCGTGGAGGTGGTAGGATTCGAACTAGGTGCGCGATGTTGTGAAACACGGGTGTGGTGAGACTAGACCGAAACAGTCTATCACTCCATCCAATGATTGATCGGCTCGCAAGTGACTGATATCATTCAACTTCAGACGAGGCTAGCTTGCGTGATAGGCTGCATTGGTGCGGTCTACAGAGTTTAGGCTGATCCGTCTAATTACAAGTTTTGCTCTGCGGAGAGGAACGAAAAAAATGAAACGTTTAATCACGACCGCGTCTGTACTTATTCTTGCCGGGTGCATTGCGCACGTCCTGGCTCAGGATAAAGAGCAGAACGCGAGCAATTACTTCGCCATTCAGGGGGAGTTGATGAACAGTGGACCACCGGAGTTTGTGCTGATATCGGAGGTTGATCCTGTCGCTCGGACAATCACCGTATTCCAAACGAGGGAGTTACTTGATCCAGCCTCCAAAATCGTCGGGTTTCATCGAGTATTCAAGTTTGACGAGATCGAAGTGACGAATGCTCGACGGAAGAAGCTAGACAAGAACGAAGTTGAAAATTTCAAAGGTCGACTTGCTATTGTTGGCCATCAACAAATTAGCGGAGCATATCTTGGAATGTTTCTGGAAGACACTGTCGTCGTGACATACTCACCGAAAAACAAATAGGCGTCGGAACATCGGGTAGCCGCCGCCATTGCCGACGGCAGCCCCCACACCACCTAGCATGCGGGTCCGCACTAGGCGGTTCCGCGAAGAGAAGCCGCGTACCAGAGTTGCTTTAATGACACCAAGACTTGTTGCAAGAGCCACTCGTTAGTCATCGCAAAGCGTAGTGCTGCCGCACCAGACATCCGCCAATATTTCTTGTGACTGATCGCGTGCTTGACCGCCATATCGAGAGTAACCAGCAAGGAAATCTGCTGTGCGATTCGTGGTGAGTTGCCGAGCCAGGAGCAGACTATGTGCAATGGGAACTCGCGTTGCAGTTCTGTTTTTGAGAGCAAGGTTGCAACCTGCGGTATGCTCCCGCTGAAAACATTCGGCACATGTCGCTTTCTCCAGCTTATTCCGTGAGCGACAAGGACTATAGATTCCTCGGGCGATTCCGCAACCTCGAAGTGCTTTGCTTACGAGATATCGACCTGGGTAAGGTTCGTTTCGATTTCCCGGTGCTACCTAATTTGGTCGAGATAATGATTGATGAGAACCGTGTAACACCGCGTGTGTTGGAGTGGCTTCGTCAGCAGCCGCGATTTAAAAAAGGTGAAGTTATGGTCGGCGTTTTCGATCGATGAAGGCCGATGGCACGAGGTTCAGTCGGCGCTGCCGGGTATGACGACCCAAGACCGCCTTGGGGAAGTTCATCCCTAGATTGCAAAAAGCTCGCTTGCGGGGATAAGAAAATCAAAGGCCTGATCTTCTTCGATCGATGGCGCCAATTGGCCGTCGTAAATCAGGACGGTTCGGATCGATTGATTCTTCGGCAGTTTAAGTGCGGCGATTTTGCGGTCCACCTCATGGATGACTGAGGAGTTGATCTGGTGTTTGAATTTGATTTCACACAGATAGATAGAACGCTTAGTTTGGATGAGCAGATCGATTTGACATCCCTGCTGGCGCTGTGTTTTGCTTTGGCGGTAAGGGCCGGCGAATTGCACTGTATGAAGGGGAATACGAAGTTGTTTAAAGATTACCCCCAGGTTCTCCATGACAAGATTCTCGAATTGAAGGCCCATGATAGTGTCCCACTGGTCGAGTTGTTCTAACGAGGTCGACTTAAAACGACCTTTGATGATTTGGTCGCGATGCGGCTCGACGTACTTCAAATAGAAACGCAGGTAATTGTCCGACAATCGGTAGCGCAATTGACGCGATGGAGAACTTTGGGACTTGGCGAGCCCCCCGGATAACTTCGGTGAAACATCTTTGGTAAGAAAGCCCGCACTGACGAGTTCCAGAAGTGACTGACTGAGACTACCGCCCCGCTGTCGACCGATCTGCTGGCTGATCTCATCAACCCCTTTGGCGCCATCGACCAAGGTGCGAACGATCTCTCGATAGCTGGTCGCTCGCCGATGGAAAATGTCGCTGAAGATGCTGTCGAATTCATTGAAGAGCATCCCGCTGGGATGGAAGCAAAGCCTAGCGATGTTTTGCTCTGCTGTTTTCTTGGGATCTAATTCCTCCAGGTAACGCGGGACGCCCCCTGAAACCGCCAAGAAACGAAGCTTCTCGGTAGTACTGATTCTCGTTGCGGATCTTCCCCAGAACTGCTGGCACTCGGGTAAGTCGAGATGTCCCAAGTGGAACTGCCAAGAGCATCTACCTACGAACCCCGTGTTGTTAAGTATGTTCTCTTCGATCCACGAAGATACTGAGCCGCATACGACGACGACGGTTCGTTCGCGACGAGAAAACAAGGCATCCCACGCGTTCTTGAGGTAACCGGCAAAATCAGGTTCGCCGATGCCCATCCACGAAATTTCGTCGAATAAAACGACGACCGTCCCTTTAGGTGGCAATTGACTTGCCAGAAGCTGAAAGGCAGTTGCCCAGTTATCTAGTGGCAATTGCGGTGCCTTGGACTGTTGAGCGAGTTGCTCGGAAAACGCCGCCAACTGCTCTTTTTTGGTTAGACCCGGACGTGGTGGAAGGCCCGAGAATTCGAAGAAGGCATTTGCCTGTTTGGCGCACTGCTGAATGAATCGACTCTTGCCGATCCGACGTCGCCCGTGGCATGTCACCAGCGAACTGTTTTTCTTCGCAAGGAGTTCACGAAACTCCGCTTGCTCTCGCTCCCGGCCGATAAAGATGCTCATGTCTATTCGGTGCCTAAAATGGAATTTATGTTATTGGCACACGTTCACCATACTGTCGTTTTCGTGCCACTGTTATCGAGTATAAGTCTGGCACCAAAACGACATTTCGTCAATCACCCAAGACCAGTCGATGAGGGAAAGCCGTCTTAAGCGGTCTGTCTTTCGAACTTACCGAAAACATTGAAAAAACATCCACACGTTCGGTTTCTGTCCTGTCCGCAGGACAGCTCTACTTTCAACTTTCCACTCTCTTGGCTGTTCAGGGTATTTCGCAATTCTGGCCAGTTCCTTAGGAGTTCTGTAGCGCCCATGCTGGCTCGGTGCATGGCGTCATGCGGCGTTTGTATTTCGCGTCGCGCACCGAAATTCGAGTCGTTTTTCGAGTCGCGCAAGTCGTCAAAACACTGGGGTTTTGCATGTCAAAGTCTGGTACCGATCCACGCCAGAAGTGGCGGTAGGATTCGAACTAATTGTGTGATGTTCTGAAAAGTGGATGAGTTGAGAGTAGCCCGAAACATCCTATCACTCCACAAAATTCTTGATCCGCTCGCAAGTGCCTGATATCGTTCAACTTCGGATCGAGGCTAAATGCCGTATCTAACCAAGCAAAAATCTCTAGTTCAGGCGTTGCGTTTCGTTTCCCAATACGGATGGGCAATAATGCCCGCATTTCCTGATCAACATGTCCCTTCATCGCTCCATAATCCCGATATGAAAGGCCGCTTGATGTCCGATCCGAATGGTATGTGAGACGCGATTTGGATGTGCTGTTCTCGC
>Ga0315899_10000568_pt1 | contig 44199 bp, 39 predicted proteins | sample LakEriMetagenome_2_FD_203518 | JGI IMG/M metagenome (GOLD analysis project Ga0315899, IMG submission 203518) | Freshwater fungal communities from buoy surface, Lake Erie, Ohio, United States - Buoy 4 MA112 | ecosystem: Environmental > Aquatic > Freshwater > Lake | place: USA: Lake Erie, Ohio...
CAGCGCCGCGCTCACCAAGGGGCTTGCGGGGCAGGAGATCGCGGAGATCGGCCTCCTGAAAGAAGCCGGCGCCGTCGCTTTCTCCAACGGCGCGCGCTCCGTCGCCTCCGCGCAGGTCATGCGCCGCGCGCTCACTTACGCGCGCGATTTCGGCGTGCTTGTGATCCACCTCGCGCAGGACTTCGACCTTGCGAGCGCGGGCGTGATGAACGAGGGCGAATTCGCAAGCCGCCTCGGCCTGCCGGGCGTGCCGGCGGAGGCGGAGGCCATCGTGCTCGACCGCGACATGCGCCTCGTGCGCCTGACTTTGGGGCGCGAGGCGAACGGCGCGCGTTATCACGCCGCCCTCGTCACCTGCGGCATGTCGCTCGACGTGATCGCGCAGGCGAAGGCGGAGGGCCTGCCCGTCACCTGCGCCACGTCGATCAATCATCTGACGCTGAACGAAACCGACGTCGGCGATTACCGCACATTCCTCAAGATCGCGCCGCCTTTGCGCGCGGAGGACGAGCGCATGGCGCTGGTGGACGCGCTCGCGCGCGGCCTCATCGATGTGATCGTCTCCGATCATGATCCGCAGGATGTGGAGGCCAAGCGCGTGCCCTTTACGGAAGCCGAATATGGCGCCGTGGGTCTTGAGACCATGCTCGCCGCGGGCCTGCGCCTCGTTCATGCGGGGCAGGTGCCGCTTGGCCGGCTCATCGCCGCCATGACGCTGCGTCCCGCTGAGATCCTCGGCCTGCCGCAAGGCCGGCTCGCGAAGGGCGCCCCCGCCGATCTCATCCGCTTCGATCCTGACGAGCCCTTCGTCGTGGACGCGGCGAAACTGCGTTCGCGCTCCAAGAACACGCCGTTCGACGAGGCGCGCCTGCAAGGCGTGGTGAAGGCGACCATGGTCGCCGGACGCATCGTGGGGCCCTGACGCCGGTTTTCTTCTTCTCGCGCAAGTTCTTCTCGCCCAAGAGGCCGCATGTTTCCCGATCTCGCCGCCAATCTCGCAGCTCTCGGCTTCGGCTATTTGCTCGGCTCCATTCCCTTCGGACTGGTGCTGACGAAAGTCGCCGGCATGCAGGATCTGCGCTCCATCGGCTCGGGCAATATTGGGGCGACGAACGTTTTGCGCACGGGGCGCAAGGGGCTCGCCGCCGCGACGCTCCTGCTCGACGCGTTCAAGGGCACGGTCGCCGTGCTCCTCGCCGCGCGTTTCGGCGACTACGCGGCCGTGATAGCGGGGCTCGGCGCCTTTCTCGGCCATCTCTATCCGGTCTGGCTTAAATTTTCCGGCGGCAAGGGCGTGGCGACGTTTCTTGGCGTGGCGCTCGGGCTCGCCTGGCCGGGCGCGCTCGTCTTCGCGCTGGTCTGGCTCGCGACGGCGTTCGTGACGCGCTATTCCTCCGCGGCGGCGCTTGCGGCGAGCGTGGCGACGCCGCTCGCCCTGTGGGCCATGGGGCGTTCGCAGCCGGCTGAATTGCTGGCCGCCCTCGCCGTGCTCCTCTGGTTCAAGCACCGGCCCAATATCGAGCGGCTGCTCGCGGGCACGGAGAGCAAGATCGGCCAGAAGGGCGAGCCCGCCAGCGACGAGAAGGCCTGAGCGACCGCCTGAAAAGGAAGTGACGCGCGGGGCGAAATGATGGAAGATGGGGACGTTTCAGACGTCCCTTTTCTTTTTTCATTGCACGGCCGCCCATGAATCTCTCCGACGCGCAGCGGCTCGACTGGCTGCAATTGATCCGCTCCGACAACGTCGGCCCGCGCACATTCCGCACGCTCGTCAACAAGTTCGGCGGCGCCGGCGCGGCGCTTGACGCGTTGCCGGGCCTGCTCGCCCGCGCGGGCGCTTCAGGCGGCGGGCGCGCCGTGCGCATCGCGGATCGCGACGCCTGCGCGCGCGAAATGGAGGCGACGATGCGTTTCGGCGCGCGGCTCATCGCCATGGGCGAGGCGGATTATCCTGCGGCCCTGCGCCAGATCGACTCGCCGCCGCCGCTTTTGTGCGTGAAGGGCGAGGCGCGCGCGCTCACGCGCCCCATGGTCGCGGTGGTGGGCGCGCGCAACGCCTCCGCAGCGGGTCTCGCCTTCGCCGAACGGCTCGTGCACGAACTCGCGGAGGCGGGTTACGTCATCGCCTCCGGCCTTGCGCGCGGGCTCGATCAGCGCGCCCATCGCGCGGCTTTGCGCACCGGCACGATCGCCGCGCTCGCCGGCGGGCTCGATCGCATCTATCCGCCCGAACATGAGGAGCTTGCGCAGGAGATTTGCGCGCAGGGCGCGCTCATCAGCGAAATGCCGCTCGGCTGGGAGCCGCGCGGGCGCGATTTCCCGCGCCGCAACCGCATCGTCTCCGGCGTGTCCATGGCGGTCGTCGTCGTGGAGGCGGCGCGCCGTTCAGGCTCGCTCATCACCGCGCGCTTCGCCAATGAACAGGGGCGCGAAGTGTTCGCCGTGCCGGGCTCTCCGCTCGATCCGCGCGCGGAAGGCGCCAACGATCTTCTGCGACAGGGCGCGACATTGTGCACGTCCGGTCGCGACGTGATCGACGCGCTCGCGCCGCTTCTTTCCGGCGGGGCTGAGCCGCAGGCGCGCCTGTTCGAGGATGAGGAGAGTTTCGCGGCGGCCGAACGCCTGTGGGATGAGACGGATCTGTTCGGCGATCCGCCGCCGCCGCTCAGCGCGCCGGGCCATGAATTCGACGAGGCGCCCGCGCCGCCGCTTGGGCCTTTGCCGGGATCGGGCGCGCTCGCGCCGGCGCGCACAAGCCATGCGGAAGAACCGCTGGAGGAGCGCATCGCGCGCCTGCTCGGGCCCTCGCCCGTCAGCGTGGACGATCTGGTGCGCGCCTGCGACGCGGCGGCGGCGGACGTGCTCGCCGCCCTCGTCGATCTTGAAATGCAGGGCCGGGCGGCGCGGCGCGGCCATTTCGTCGCAAGCGCATGAGAGGCGAGCGCATGAGAGCCGGGCGCATGAGAGCCGGGCGCCCTCGCGAGCGGTCGGTCAGCCCGCGCGGGGATCCTGATCGGCTGCGGCGGCTCCCTCGGCCTCCTGCGCGGCGATCTCGGCCTCGGCGGCGGACATGGAGAGCAGATAGCTTAAGGTCTCAAGGCGCGCATGGGCGGCCATGGCGGACAATTCGCGCGTCATCTGGGCGATATAGCGCGCGACGTCCGCGGGGTCCGTGGGGCCTAAGTCCTCCATGGGGTAGGCGACCCAGCCTTCCTCCTCTGGTTCGGGCTCCAGCGGGCCCGGCAGGGCCGGGGCGAGGGGTTGGGCCCGCGCCGCGACGGGCGGAGCCGCGTCGCGTTCCGCTCCGGCGCGGCCGCTGCGGGATCGCGCGTCCTTGCGCGCCTGTTCGAGGGCGGCGCGCGCGGCCGGTTTCGCCATGGGTCTCTCCTGTGCCGGCGGGCCGTCGGACGCCCGTTCGCCCGCGGGGCTATAGCACAACCCAGACCGTATGGCTAGGGCTTCACTTAAACTTCGGGTTGTATTCGGCGTCGGCGCTCGGGGCGGAAATGAACCGCAGGAGGCGAACGGCGTTGGACGCGCATCTCGGCCGCATGCGCGGCCGTCGTCGAAGAGCATCGTCGGGAGACAGCCATGTCGCACAACATGACGCGCAATTCGCATCCGGTTCCGTCCGGCGCGCCGCACGCGCCCGCCGTTCGCGCGCGCTTTCGTCTGCGCGCCTTCGCCGCAAGCGGGCTTGCCGCCTGTCTCGCGGCGTCAGGTTTCGGGCTTGAATCGTTCGGACCGAGCGCCGCGCAGGCCGGCCCGCTCTCCATCGCCTCGCGCGCGGACGTGAGCCTCCCGAAACTGACCGAGGACGTGCATTACACGGGCAGGCGTCATCGTCATCGCCATCGCGGCGGTGATGCGGCGGCCGCTGCGGCGCTCGGCGCGTTCGGGCTCATTATGGGCGCGGCGATCGCAAGCAGCCGCTGCCGTTACGTCGACCCGTGGGGACGATGCGTGCGCCACCGCTCATATTACTACGGGCCGTCCTATTACGAGCCCGCCTATGTCGGCGGCTATTATCCGGCCTATCGACGCCGCGTCGTCCATTATCCGCGCGTCTATCATCACCGATATGTCGTGCATCGTTCGGGGCCGCGTTTCGTGACCCATCGCGCGGGCCCACGTTACGTGCATCGCGGCGGCGCGCCGCACTTCGGGCGCCATCGCCGCTAGGCGCGCGGTTCAGGCGCCGGAGGCGCGCATGATCGCCTGCAGGCGGTCGAGCGCGCCTTGCAGAATGTAAGCCGCGGCCATGCGGTCCACCACGGCGCCGCGTTTGGCGCGCGAGGCGTCCTGATCGATGAGGGCGCGGGTGACGGCGGCGGTGGAGAGCCGCTCGTCCCAGAAGACGAAGGGGCGCGGATCGAGCGGCGCCATGGCGCGCACGAAGGCGCGGGTGGCCTGCGCGCGCGGCCCTTCGCTTGAGTCCATGTTGAGCGGCAGGCCGATCACGAAGGCGGCCGTCTCGTGCTTGTCCGCGGCGGCGATGAGGCGGCGGGCGTCCTCGCTGAACTTGGTGCGCGCGATGGTCTCAAGCGGCGAGGCGAGGCGGCGCTCCACGTCCGACAGGCCAAGCCCGATGGTCTTCGTGCCGAGGTCGAGCCCCATCAGGCGCGAGAAACGCCCGAGCCGGGGGATGATCTCCTCAAGGGTTGCGACATTGGGGGCGACGGCCATGGCGCCGCCTAGCACGCGGGCCGGGCCCTGTCACGCGCAGGCCCCGCAGAGCGGGGCGGGCGCGGCATTTGCGCGGGCCAAGGCCGCAATGCTATAGCCGGCGCGGCTTTTTCAAACCTCGGAGTTCTGATGTCCGTCGATCAGGCGACCGTCCGGCGCATTGCGCATCTGGCGCGCATCGCGGTGAAGGACGAGGACGTGCCCCACCTCCAGCAAGAGCTCAACGCCATTCTCGCCTTCGTCGAGGAGCTGGGCGCAGTGGACGTGGAGGGCGTCGAGCCGATGACCTCCGTCATTCCCATGAAGATGAAAATGCGCGCCGACGAGGTGAACGACCAGGCCGGCGCCGAGGTCATCGTCGCCAACGCGCCGCAGCGCGAGGATCATTTCTTTACGGTGCCGAAGGTCGTCGAATGACGCGCGCGCGTCGCCGTCTCCACCCTTCGCGCCTTTCGCCGGATCGCCTCTCATGACATCGCTCAACGAACTCACCCTCGCGCAAGCGCGCGACGCCGTCGCGACGAAGAAGATCTCCGCCGTCGAACTGACGCAGGCCCATCTTGACGCCATGGAGAAGGCGCGCGGGCTTGGCGCCTATGTCGCCGAGACGCCTGACGTCGCGCTCGCCATGGCGCGGGAGTCCGACAAGCGCATCGCCAGCGGAAACGCCGGCCCGCTCGAAGGCCTGCCCATCGGCGTCAAGGATCTCTACGCCACCAAGGGCGTGCACACGCAGGCGTGCAGCCACATTCTCGACGGCTTCAAGCCCGCCTATGAATCCACCGTCACCGCGCACTTGTGGCGCGACGGCGCAGTGATGCTCGGCAAGCTGAACATGGACGAATTCGCCATGGGCTCGTCGAACGAGACATCCTTCTATGGTCCCGTCGCCTCGCCCTGGCTGCCGCCGGGCTGGAGCGCGGAGAAGGCGCGCGCGGCGCTCGCCACGAAAGACAAAGCGGGCCTGCTCGTGCCCGGCGGTTCGTCCGGCGGCTCGGCCTCCGCAGTCGCCGCGCATCTGTGCCTCGGCGCCACGGCCTCCGACACCGGCGGCTCGATCCGCCAGCCCGCCGCCTTCACCGGCACGGCGGGCGTGAAGCCCACCTACGGCCGCTGCTCTCGCTGGGGCATGGTGGCCTTCGCCTCCTCGCTTGATCAGGCCGGCCCCATCGCGCGCAACGTGCGCGATTGCGCGATCCTGCTGCGCTCCATGGCGGGCCATGACCCCAGAGACACGACGAGCGTCGACGCGCCCGTGCCTGATTACGAGAAGGCGGTCGGCGCCTCGATCAAAGGCCGCAAGATCGGCATTCCGAAAGAATATCGCGTGCCCGGCATGCCGGATGAGATCGACGCGCTGTGGCGCAAGGGCGTCGACTGGCTGCGCGACGCGGGCGCGCAGATCGTCGAAATCTCCCTGCCGCACACCAAATATGCGCTGCCGGCTTATTACATCGTCGCGCCGGCGGAGGCCTCCTCCAATCTCGCGCGCTATGACGGCGTGCGCTATGGCCTGCGCGTTCCCGGCCGCGACATTCGCGAAATGTACGAGAACACGCGCGCGCAGGGCTTCGGGCCCGAAGTGCGTCGCCGCATCATGATCGGCGCCTATGTGCTCTCGGCGGGCTATTACGACGCCTATTACGTGCGCGCGCAGAAGATCCGCACGCTCATCCGCCGCGATTTCGAGGCCGCCTTCCATGACGGCGTCGACGCGATCCTCACGCCGGCGACGCCATCGCCCGCTTTCGGCATCGGCGAGAAGACGTCCGCCGATCCGGTGGAGATGTATCTCAACGACGTGTTCACGGTGACCGTGAACATGGCGGGCCTGCCGGGCTTCGCCGTGCCTGCGGGCCTGTCGAAGGACGGGCTGCCGCTCGGCCTCCAGCTCATCGGCAAGCCGTTCGATGAGGAGACGCTGTTCTCCGTCGCGCAAGCCGTGGAGGAGGCGGCGGGCGCCGTCGCTTTGCCCAAGCCGTGGTGGGCGTAAGCCGCTCGCGGCGGGCGTCGCGCGCGCCTTGAAGCGGGGGTTTTAAGCCGCTACCAAACCCGAATGTCGCGCGGGGAGCCGCGCCAGTGAGGTTGACCATGAACGCTCCGGCCAATTCCAAGCTCATCAAGGGCGCCATCGGCGACTGGGAAGTCGTGATCGGCATGGAGATTCACGCCCAGGTGACGTCACGGGCGAAGCTCTTTTCCGGCGCCTCGACGGAATTCGGCGGCGAGGAGAACGCCCACGTCTCGCTGGTGGACGCGGCCATGCCCGGCATGTTGCCCGTCATCAACGAGGAATGCGTGAAGCAGGCGGTGCGCGCCGGTCTCGGCCTCAAGGCGCAGATCAACCTGCGCTCGGTCTTCGACCGCAAGAATTACTTCTATCCCGACCTGCCGCAGGGCTATCAGATCAGCCAGTACAAGCATCCCATCGTGGGCGAGGGCGAGGTCATCGTCGACGTGTCGCCGACCGAACAGATCCGCGTCGGCGTCGAGCGCCTGCATCTGGAGCAGGACGCGGGCAAGTCGATCCATGATCAGTCAGCCACCGCGAGCTTCGTCGATCTCAATCGCTCCGGCGTCGCGCTCATGGAGATCGTCTCGCGGCCGGACATGCGCTCGGCCGAGGAGGCGCGCGCCTATGTCAGCAAGCTGCGCACCATCCTGCGCTATCTCGGCGCCTGCGACGGCGACATGGAGAAGGGCAATCTGCGCGCCGACGTGAACGTGTCCGTGCGCCGGCCCGGCGGTCCGCTGGGCACGCGCTGCGAGATCAAGAACGTCAACTCGATCCGCTTCATCGGTCAGGCCATCGAGACCGAGGCGCGCCGTCAGATCGCGATCATCGAGGACGGCGGCGTCATCGATCAGGAGACGCGCCTCTTCGATCCCGGCAAGGGCGAAACGCGCTCCATGCGCTCGAAGGAAGAGGCGCACGACTACCGCTACTTCCCTGATCCCGACCTTCTGCCGCTGGAGTTCGATCAGGCTTTCGTCGATGAGCTGGCGCGCGGCCTGCCGGAGCTGCCGGATGAGAAAAAGGCCCGTTTCATGCGCGATTACGGCCTTGCGAGCTATGACGCAGGCGTGCTCGTGATGGAGCGTGAGACGGCGGATTATTTCGAAGACATGGTGCGCGCGGGCGCCGAGGCGAAGGCGTCGGCCAACTGGCTCATCAACGAATATTTCGGCCGTCTTAACAAAGCCGGCCTCAGCGTCGTCGACGGGCCCGTCACCGCCGCCGCCAACAGCGCGATCGTGCAGATGATCGCGTCCGGCGACATCTCCGGCAAAATCGCGAAGGACCTGATCGAGATCGTTTGGGAGGAAGGCCGCGGCGCCGATCCGCGCGCCATCGTCGCTGCGCGCGGCATGAAGCAGGTCACCGACACGGGCGCCATCGAGGCCGCGGTGGACGCGATCATCGCCGCCAATCCCGACAAGGTCGCTCAGGCGCAGGCGAAGCCAACCATGCTCGGATGGTTCGTCGGACAGGTGATGAAAGAGACCGGCGGCAAGGCCAATCCGCAGTCCGTGAACGCGCTCTTGAAGAGCAAGCTGGGGATCTGATCGTCCGAATCAATCGGGTCGATTCGCGCGGCCTTGCGCGAAATCGACCCGCGGGCGAGCCCCAAAGCGAAAAAAATTTCGCTTTTCAAAAATTTTTTTTTCCAGCGTTGCGCATTCGCAGCATGCGCCTGCGCGCATGGTTCGACGCGCCGCGCGCGCGCGCTCGCCGGCGCCGTTCACGCGTCTTGGCGCGGGCCTTCCGCAGCGCGCGCGACGTAGCGCTTGCGGTCGCGCCGCGTCGGGCGCGCATGGCGCCTTGTCTGCGCGCACGCGCCGCGCAGGGGCGCCGCGTCGTTTCCGCACATCGCGCAAAATCAATAAGTTTCGTGCATCGCATTCCCCCGCGTCGACTTTCGTCGCGGGTCCGCGCGCATTGGTGCGGGCATGGCGGAGACGGTGCGCGGAGGGCGCGCGCGCCTGGCGTTCGCACGTTGCGCGCATGCGTCGCGCTGGGGTCCGCGCGCTGGCGCGCGCGCCGTTCGGCGCCGCGTTCGCGCAAGCGTTCACGGGCGCGAATGGGCGCGCGATGAGGGGCTTGCGGAGGGTTTAACGACGATCGGCGCTTGCACCTCTGATTAACCGAGTTAGTTTAACCCCGCCTGGGTGACGGCGAGATGCGCCGTCTCAACTTAGAGGGGACCTCTGATGGCGAAGGCAGCTAAGCGTAAGCCGGCCAAGAAGGCCGCGAAGAAGAGTGCAAAGAAGGCGACGAAGAAGGTCGCTAAGAAGGGCGCCAAGAAGGGCGCCAAGAAGGCCGCCAAGAAGGGCGCCAAGAAGGGCGCCAAGAAGGCCACCAAGAAGGTAGCCAAGAAGGCCGCCAAGAAGGCCGCCAAGAAGGGCGCCAAGAAGGCCACCAAGAAGGCCGCCAAGAAGGCCGCCAAGAAGGGCGCCAAGAAGGGCGCCAAGAAGGCTCGCAAGGCCACCCGCCGCGCGAAGCCGGTTGCGTCTGCGGCTCCGGCTGCGTAAGGCGCAGCGCGAACCGTCTCCGTAAGGTCCGACCGCCGGCGCCTGAGCCGGCTTCATGGACGAACCTAACGGACAAAGCGGTCGCACTGACGATCTCTGCGCCCCCGCGCTCTCGCGCCGGGGGCGTTTTCATTTTGGGGCCGCGATGATGGGTGCGCGCCTGAGACGGCGCGATCAGATCAGGGATCGCGTGTCGCGCCTTTCAGGGGCGCCTGCGCCTGAGGGCGTGAACGCGGAGCGCCGCCGCGCGCCAGACATTCCGCAGAAAACTCCCGCCACAAAAGCGCGTCCGCTTCGCCGCTCGCCTGCAGGCGCCGCCAATCCTCCGCGCAGGCGCGCAGGGCTGCGCGCTCCTGGGGATCGGCGAGGGGCGTGGGCGGCGCGGGCGCAGGCGTCGGCGTGGGGGATGGCGCAAGCGGCGCGAGCAGCGGGCGGTTGCCCGGCGGCGTCGTGCCGGTGCGCTCGGGTTCGTTGTTGCCGGCGTCTCGCGCCTGGGCGTCCTGCGCATGCAGGTCTGCCGGGCGGCGCGGCGGTTCGGGCGGATTGAACGGCGTCGTACGGCGCAGCGGATGGGGTTGCGCCGCTGGTTTGGCGGGTGCGGGCGCAACGGCGCCTTGCAGCATCTGCTGCGCCTGCGCCTCAAGCGGCGCGCCGCCGCTCGCCCACAGGCCGAACGCGGCGAGCGCGGCGATGCGGAACGGCGCTGAGGGACGGATCATCAGCCTGCGGATCATGGACCAAATGCATCAGCCGGCGCGCCGCGGTCAATCGGCGATCTTCGCCGCCATCCTTGCCGCCATCCTTGCCCGCTGCGCGCCTCTAGCGCCAATAGGCGAAGCCCATGGCGTTGCCCGTGCCCGCCATGGAGCGATAGCAAGGCACGTAGTCCACGAGCGTCATCTCGAGGCCCAGCGCGCTCATGGCGCCGGCCACGGGGATCCAGTTCTTCAATTCCGACGTGCCGTCCTGAAAGAGATTCTCGGGAATGGTCGTCAGGCTCTCGATGTCGCGCACGCGCATCGCCTCAATCACGCGCCGGTCCAGCGTCTCGTCGATCACGAAATGGGTGAGCCCGCCGGAGGCGAAAACCGCCACGCGCAGATCGGCTGGGAAGCTCTCCACCGCCCGCTTCACCTGCGCGCCGAAATCAAAACAGCGGCGCGCGCTCGGCTGGTTGGGGGGATAGAAGGTGTTGACGAAGAGCGGCACCGTGGGGATCGGCTTGTCGCGCATGATCTGGCGATAGACAAAGCCGAAGGCGTGGGGCACGCCATGGCCGCGCGGGCCGCTCGGCAATTCGTTCGACACAGTGATGTCGAACCCATTGTCCATGAGGCTGCGCGTGATGTGGTCTGCGAGCTGCGGATGGCCGGGATAGGCCTGCAATTCCGGCGTCATATAGCCGGGCGTGGCGATGGCGACGCCGGGGCCGAGCTTCGACTTCTGCTCCTCGCTCAGGGGCACGTTGAGCAAGGTCTCGCCGCGGAAGACGACGAAGGCCGGCATCAGCTTATCCGTGAAGACTTCCTTCTGGTCGTTGCCGACGATGATCGCGACGTCGGGCTTCGCCTGCGCGAAAACGTCCGCGAGGGTCGTCAGCGCGGCGCGGCAGGCGGCGTGGCGCTCGCGCCATTTCTCGGGCGTGATCTGCGCGGCCATGTTCTCGTCGGCGCGCAGGGCCACGAGTTCGTCGAACGTGTAGCGCTCGCCGCGGAAGGGGTGGGCCGCGTGCGACTTGTCGAAGGGGACGCGCGAGTGCCACAGGTCCGGCGGCGTGGAGAGCATCGGCCCGTGCGACGTTCCCATTCCCAGCACGATTTTCGCCATGCGCCTGATCCTCCCGGTTCGTTTGGCGCAAGCTAGCGAGACAGGCGAGCCAAGTCGAGCCTTGCGGGCCCGTTCGCTTGAACGGATCAGAAATCCTCAGAAGCCCACGGCTCCGCCGGGCGCCGCTTGCGTCCCTTGCGTCCCTTGCGCCTCTTGCGCCGCCAGCGCGCCGAAGGCCGCGCCCACGCACAAAAGCACCGGCGAGCCTGCGGCGGCGAGGTTTTCGCCCTGCGCGATCTCGCCAAGGCTTGTGAGCCTGCGTCCCTGCTCAGGCCGCGAGATCGCCCAGGCGACGAGGGCCGGCGCATCGGGCGCCAGACCATGGGCGATGAGCGCGCGCGCGATGCGCCCGCCGGTGCGCCCGCCCATGTAGAAGACAAGGCTCGTCTTGCCGTCGGCGAGGCCGCGCCAGTCGAGATCGGCGGGCAATTCGCCGGTGCGTGCGTGGCCTGTGACGAAGCGCACCGATTGCGCGTGGTCGCGATGGGTGAGGGAGATCCCAAGCGCGGCGGCGAGCGCGTTGGCGGCGGAGACGCCCGGCACGACCTCCACCGGCACGCCGGCGGCGCGCAGCGCCTCGATCTCCTCGCCAGCGCGGCCGAAGATCATGGGGTCTCCGGATTTCAGCCGCACCACGTTTTTGCCCTGACGCGCAAGTTTCAGCATCAGCGCATTGATGTCCTCCTGCGAGCAGGAGGGGCCGCGCGCGCGCTTGCCCACCATCATGCGCTTGGCCTCGCGGCGCGCGAGCTCCAGCACGTCGTCGGCGACGAGATCGTCGAACAGGATCACGTCGGCGCCTTGCAGGGCGCGCACCGCCTTCAGGGTGAGAAGCTCCGCGTCGCCGGGGCCTGCGCCCACCAGAGTCACGCGGCCTGCGGCGGGAACGTCGCGGCGCGCGGCCTCGATCATCGCGAGCGCATGGGCCTCATCGGCGGGCGCCTCGCGCGCGCCGAGCGCGTGGTCGGAGAAGCGCTCCCAGAAGGCGCGGCGCGGCGCGCCGGCGGCCAAAGCGTCCATCACGCGGCGGCGGATGCGCTGGGCGAGGCTCGCCCAGTCGGCGAGCGCAGGCGGCAGCAGGGTTTCGATGCGCCGGCGAATGTTCTGCGCCAGAATGGGCGCGGAGCCGTTCGTGGAGACGCCGATCACCACCGGCGAGCGATTGACGATGGCGCCGAATTCGAAATCGCAGGTTTCGCGCCGGTCCACCGTGTTGCACGGCACGCCGGCCGCGCGCGCGGCGGCGCGGAAGGCCAGCGCCTCCGCGTCGTCTTCGCAATCGCCCACGGCGATGGCGGCCCCGGCGAAATCCTCCCCCGTCCAGCGTCGTTCATGGAGCGCAAGCGCGCCCGCGGCGGCGCCGCGCGTAACGAGCGCCCGCAATTCCTCGCAGGGCTCCTGCGCGTAAATCTCCACATGGGCGCCGGCGGCGGCCAGCAGCTCCGCTTTCCACGCAGCGCCCGGCTTGCCGCCCGCAAGGAGCGCGCGCTTGCCCGTAAGGTCGAGGAAGACCGGCAGGCGCGCGAGCGCGCCCAGCCGCTGCGGCGCGGCCTCAGAGGGCTTGCGCCGGGCGTCGGTCGCCGGATCGTGCGGGATCGGACCGGTCATGGATCATTCTCCGGATTTCAGGGCGACACGAACCACAATTCGCGCCCGCCTTCAATGTTTCGCCAATGGCCTCGACCGTGGCGCAGCCGGCGATGATGGCCGCTGCGATGGCCTTCGCGCCCACGCCGTTGCACGCGCAGACGAGGGGCCCGGGGTCATCCTGCGGATGCGCGGGCCGGCCCGCGAGCAGGCGGTAACGCTCCTGCGGGGGATGGGGGCGCGCAAGCGCGTTTTCCACGAAGGCTTTGGACAGGGCGCCTGCGTCGCGTCCGGCGAACAGCGCGCCTGCAAGTCTGTCGCCTGCAAAGGCGGCGAGGCGGCGCACGCCTCCTTTTCGATCATGATAGGCGACCCAATCGACAGGCTCCTGCGCGGCGAGGCCGAACAGGGCGGCGGCGAAGGCCTGCCAGTCTTCGGGCTCATCCGCCCCCGCGAGCTCCACCCTATAGCCGCCCGCCACAGGCGCGAGCGCCCAATAGGCCGTTTGCGCCGTGGGCCTGCGGGCGCAGGCGGCGAAGCCCGTCCAGACAGGAGCGAAGCGGCGCAGCGCGACGTCCGTGCGCTTTAATCCGGGCTGGCCGGACAGGGGATCGCAGGCGGAACTGGTGAGCGCATTGATGCGCGCCCGCGCGGAAAAGCGATCAGTCCAATGCATTGGCGCGAAGATTTCGCCGCGGCGCTGGCCCGGAGCAAGGCGCGCACGCACAACGGCTTCGCCGCGCTCGCCCTCAATCCTCACAAGGTCGCCGTCTGCGAGGCCCAGCGCGTGCGCGTCGTCTGGATGCAGATCGCAGGACGGTTCGGGAGCGTGAGCCATGAGGCGCGTGGATTTTCCGGTGCGCGTCATGGTGTGCCACTGGTCGCGCAGGCGGCCGGTGTTGAGCTGGAACGGACGCTCCATGCTTGCAGAGTCGCGCGAGGCCGCCGACGTCGGCGCCATGCGCGCGCGCCGCTCAGGCGCATAGAAGCCGCCCTGCGCGAAGAAGCGGCGCTCTTGCGCGGCCTCGCCCTTGCGCTGCGGCCATTGGAAGGGCGCGAGCGCATCATAGTCGGCGCGTGAAATCGCCGCATAGGCCCCGATGTCGAAGGCGCGGGCGCCGTCGTTCTCGAAGCCGGAGAGCGCGGCGTGTTCGCGAAAGACGGCGGCGGAGTCCGCGAAGGCGAAGGCCTCGGAAAAGCCCATGCGCGCTGCCGCGTCGCAGACGATGCGCCAGTCGGGCCGGGCCTCGCCGGGCAGGGGCAGGAAGGCGCGCTGGCGGGAGACGCGCCGCTCCGAATTGGTGACCGTTCCGTCCTTCTCGCCCCAGGCGGCGGCCGGCAGAAGCACATGGGCGCAGGCGGTGGTGTCGGTGTCGCGCACGACGTCGGAGACTACGACGAAAGGGCAGGCGCGCAGGGCCGCGCGCGCAGCGTCCGCATCGGGCATGCTGTCGATCGGGTTGGTGCCCATGATCCAGACCGCTTTCACGCGGCCCTCGCCAATCGCGCGGAAGAGGTCCACCGCCTTGAGCCCCGGCCGCTCGGCCATGCGCGGCGCGCGCCAGAAGCGTTGCACGCGCGCGCGGTCCTGCGCGTCTTCAAGCGACATGTGGGCGGCGAGCATGTTGGCGAGACCGCCGACTTCGCGCCCGCCCATGGCGTTGGGCTGGCCCGTGACGGAGAACGGCCCCATGCCCGGCCTGCCGATGCGCCCGGCGTATAGATGGCAATTGATGATGGCGTTCACTTTGTCGCTGCCGCTGGTCGACTGGTTCACGCCTTGCGAATAGACGGTCACGACGCGCTGCGCGCCAGACCACAACGCATAGAAGCGATCGATCTCGCTTTCGTCCAGGCCCGTGCGCGCAGCGATCTCGGCGAGGGCGAGGGCGCGCGCCAGCGCAAGCGCAAGCTCCGCGTCGCCCACATGGTCGCGCAGGAAAGCCGCGTCGCCAGCTCCGTCGCGTTCGAGCCGGGCGAGCAGGCCGAGAAAGAGCGCCACGTCTGAATCCGGCGCCAGCGCGAGATGCATGTCCGCTCCGTCGCACGAGGCGGTGGCGCGCGGATCCACGACGACGAGCTTCGCGCCTGTCTTTTCGCGCGCGCGCAGCAGGCGCTGATGCAGGACCGGATGGCACCAGGCGAGATTGGAGCCGACGAGCACGACGAGTTCGGCTTCTTCAAGATCGCGGTAGGTTCCCGGCACGACATCGGCGCCGAACGCCCGGCGATGGCCCGCGACGGAGGAGGCCATGCACAGACGGCTGTTCGTGTCGATATTGGCCGTGCCGACGAAGCCTTTCATGAGCTTGTTGGCGACGTAATAATCCTCCGTGAGGATTTGCCCGGAGACGTAAAGCGCGACGCTGTCCGGCCCGTGCTGGGCGATGGCCTGTGAGAAGCGCGCAGCGACGAGATCAAGCGCTTCGTCCCAGCTCGCGCGCGCGCCTGCGATTTGCGGATGCAGGAGCCTGTCGTCCAGCGCGAGCGTTTCACCCAGAGCCGCGCCCTTGGAGCATAATTTGCCGAAATTCGCAGGATGGTCGGGATCGCCCGCGATGGCGACGGAGCCGTCCGCCTGCGGGGTCGCGAGCACGCCGCAGCCGACGCCGCAATAGGGACATGTGGTCCTCATCGTTTCGCCCGTGCGGCCGGCGCCCGCAGCCACCGTCATGGCGTCGCTCACGCGCCGGCGGGCGCGAGCGCGCGCGCGTCGATGAGGATGCGCCCGTTCTCCACCTTCAGGGCGATGGCGTGCGCGCAGCCTTCGTCCGCGCCTTGCGCCGCGCCGCTCGCCAGATCGATCACCCAATTGTGCAGCGGACAGGTCACCGAGCGCCCATGCACGATGCCCTGACTGAGCGGCCCTTTCTTGTGCGGACATTCGTCGCGCAGAGCGAAGACATGCCCGTCCGCGGCCTTGAACAAAGCCACGTCGCCTGACGGCGCGCGCACAATGCGCGACCCGCGCAGGGGCACGTCGTCAAGCGAGCCGACGTCGATGAAGTCCTGAGCGCGCATGTTCATTCCGCCGCCTCCGCGAGCAGGGGCTTGAGAGGGGAGAATTCATGGGCGTCCTTGCCTTGCGCACGCTCGGCCCAGGGGTCGATTTGCGCCGTCTTCTGGGAGAGGACGAAGCGGTCGAACAGCGCCTTGCGGCGCGCAAGATCGTCGACGACCTGCGCGCGGATGGTCTCGATCCCCACGCGCACGGACCATTTGTACATGCGCTCCAGATAGCGGCCCTGTTCGCGATAGAGCTGGGTGAGCGCGGCGATGATCTCGATGCACTCGTCTTCCGTGGCGACCTTGCACAAGAGATCGGTCTGGCGCACGTGCAGGCCGGCGGCGCCGGCGAAGTGGATCTCATAGCCGGAGTCCACGCAGATCACGCCCACGTCCTTGCAGGTCGCCTCGGCGCAATTGCGCGGACAGCCGGAGACAGCCATTTTCACCTTCGCCGGCGTCCACGATCCCCACATGAATTTTTCAATGCGCACGCCGAGCCCGGTGGAATCCTGGGTGCCGAAGCGGCACCAGTCCGTGCCCACGCAGGTCTTCACCGTGCGCAGGCCCTTCGCGTAGGCGTGGCCCGACACCATGCCGGCGGCGTTGAGATCGGCCCAGACGGCGGGCAGATCCTCCTTCTTCACGCCGAGCAGATCAATGCGCTGGCCGCCCGTGACTTTGACAGTGGGAATGCTGAACTTCTCCGCCACGTCGGCGATGGCGCGCAGCTCCTTCACGTTGGTAAGCCCGCCCCACATGCGCGGCACGACGGAATAGGTGCCGTCCTTCTGGATATTGGCGTGGACGCGTTCATTGATGAAACGCGAGCGGCTGTCGTCTTCGTATTCCTGCGGCCAGTCGCAGAGCAGATAGTAATTGAGCGCGGGGCGGCATTTCGCGCAACCGCAGGACGTCTTCCAGTGCAGCTCCTGCATGACTTGCGGAATGGATTTCAGCGCCTGCGCCCGGATGAGCCGGCGCACGTCGTCATGGCCGAGATCGGTGCAGCCGCACATGGGCTCCACCTCTTTTTTCTGAAATCCATCTCCCAGCGACAGCGCCAGCAATTGCTCCACAAGCCCCGTGCACGAGCCGCAGGAGGCCGAGGCCTTGGTGTGCGCGCGCACGCCATTGACGTCGTTCAGTCCCTTCGCGGCGATGGCCTCCACGATGGCGCCTTTGCAGACGCCGTTGCAGCCGCAAATCTCCGCTGCGTCCGCGAGAGCCGCGACGGCGGAATGGGGATCGCCGGCGCCGGCGGCGCTGGCGAAACCCTGCCCGAAGATCAGCGTCTCGCGCAGATCAGCGACGCTGGCGCCGCTCTTGATGAGATCAAAGAAATAGGCCCCGTCCGCCGTGTCGCCGTAGAGAACGGCGCCGATCAGGCGGTCGTCCTTCAGCACGAGGCGCTTGTAGAGCCCACGCGCTGCGTCCCGCAGCACAACATCCTCACGGTCGTCGCCGTTGGCGAAATCGCCCGCTGAAAACAAGTCGACGCCCGTCACCTTCAGCTTGGTGGACAGGAGCGAGCCTTCGTAGCGCGGCGCCGGATCGTCGGTGAGGCGCGCGGCCACCACTTTCGCCATGTCAAAAAGGGGCGCTACGAGGCCATAGCACTGACCGCGATGCTCCACGCATTCGCCGACGGCGAACATGGCGGAATCGTTTGTGCGCATCTCGTCGTCCACGAGGACGCCGCGATTGACGGCGAGTCCCGCCGCTTTGCCGAGCGCGGCGTTGGGACGGATGCCGACCGCCATCACAACGAGATCGGCGGGCAGGATGCGCCCGTCCTCCAGCGCCACGCCGGCCACGCGTCCGTCCTCTGCGAGAATGGCTTTCGTATTGGCGCGCGTGAGCACCTCGACGCCGCGCGTCTCCATCGCGCCCTTCAGCAGATAGCCGGCGGCGGCGTCGAGCTGGCGCTCCATGAGATGGGGCATGAGATGGACGACCGTCGTCGCCATGCCGCGCTGGGCGAGGCCCGCCGCCGCTTCAAGGCCGAGCAGGCCGCCGCCGATGACGACTGCGCGTCCGCCCCTGCGCGCGGCGGCGAGCATGGCCTCCACATCGTCGAGGTCGCGATAGGCGACGACGCCGGAGAGGTCAGCGCCGGGCACGGGAATGATGACGGGCGAAGAGCCGGTCGCGATGAGCAGCTTGTCATAGGGCGTCGTCGCGCCGGTGGAATCCGTCACCACGCGTGCGGCCCGGTCGATGGAGACGACGCTCACGCCCGCGCGCAGTTCAATGTGATTGTCGCGATACCAGGCTTCGTCGTGGGTGACGATCTCCTCGAAGGTCTTCTCGCCCGACAGAACGGGCGAGAGCAGGATTCGGTTGTAATTGACCCGCGGCTCCGCGCCGAACACGGTGATCGCATAGCGCGCAGGGTCGCGCGCGAGCAGGTGATCGAGCACGCGCCCCGCCGCCATGCCGTTGCCGACGACGACCAGTTTCTCGCTCATGGTCTGGGCTCCTTCGGCCTGATTACGCCGCTTCAACGAAGCGATGGCGCTCGTAGAGGAATTTGAGCACCGCTTCGCGCGCGCGGATGTAATCGGGGTGCGCGACGAGTTCGAGCCGCTTGCGCGGGCGTGCGAGCGGCACGCGCAGATCTTCGCCGACACGAGCGGCGGGTCCGTTTGTGAGCATGATGATGCGGTCGGAGAGAAGCGCCGCTTCGTCCACGTCGTGGGTGATCATGATGACCGTATTGCCAAGGGTTGCGTGAATCTGCATCACGCTGTCCTGCAAATGCGCCCGGGTGAGCGCGTCAAGCGCGCCGAAGGGCTCGTCGAGCAGAAGGACCTTCGGCTCCATGCACAAAGCGCGGGCGATGCCGACGCGCTGCTTCATGCCGCCGGAAATCTCGGCGGGACGGCGGTCTTTCGCATGGGCCATCTGCACCAGTTCGAGGTTGTGCATGGTCCAGTCATGGCGCTGGGCCCGTGTGCGCTGGTTGGAGAACACTTTGTCCACTGCAAGGCGCACATTGTCATAGACGGTGAGCCAGGGCAGGAGCGAATGGTTCTGGAATACGACGGCGCGGTCGGGGCCGGGCGCGTTGACCTCGCGATCCTCCAGAAGGATCGCGCCGGACGATACGGGCAACAGGCCCGCCACCATGTTCAGCAGGGTCGATTTGCCACAGCCGGAATGGCCGATGATGGACACGAACTCACCCTTATCTATGGTGAGCGAGACGTCCTTGAGGACGTCTGTCTGCGTTGCGCCGCGCTGAAAACTGCGGCTGACGTGATCGATTTTCAGATAGGGGCGCTGCATGGCGATCTCCTTCAGGCGGCGGCGGTGCCGCGCGTGGCGAGCACGCCCAGCGCGCCGACGATTTTGTCGAGAACGAAACCGACGAGGCCGATGTAGAACAGAGCGACGACGATGTCGGGCAAGCGCGATGAGTTCCATGCGTCCCAGATAAAGAAGCCGATGCCCACGCCCCCTGTCAGCATTTCAGCCGCGACGATGGCGAGCCATGCGAGGCCGATGCCGATGCGCAGGCCGGTGAAAATGTAGGGCGCGGCGGATGGAATCATGATGCGCACGAAATATTCAATTGCATTGAGCCGCAGCACAGCCGCCACATTGCGATAGTCAGCAGGAATGTTGCGGATGCCGACGGCTGTGTTGATGAGAATCGGCCAGATCGAGGTGATGAAGATCACGAAGATGGCCGAGGGGTTGGAGTCGCGGAAGGCGGCGAGCGAGATCGGCAGCCATGCAAGCGGCGGCACGGTGCGCAGCACCTGAAAGATCGGATCAAGACCGCGCATAGCCCAGACCGACTGTCCGATCAGCGCGCCCACCATCACGCCCACGATGGCGGCGAGGCCAAATCCGATCATCACGCGCTGCAACGACACCATGACGCGCCAGCCAAGACCCACATCCTGTGGCCCGAGGTTGAAGAAGGGCTGGAGGATGAGGTCGCTGGCTTCCGCCCACACCACGCTGGGCGCCGGCAGGGTCGCGCCCGGCTTGCCGCACAGCATCTGCCAGAGCAGGCCCAGCGCCAGCACCGTGATGAGAGGCGGCAGCACATTCACCAAGAACGTGCGCGCCAACGGCGCCGCCTTGTCGGTGAGGCTTGTGCGGCTCGCCTTCGGCAGGGATATGACGGCGGCGCGTTGCGCGGGCGGCGCGGGCGCGTCCGCCGGGTCTTTCTTAAGGGCGGTGATGCTCATGGAATCTTTGCTCCGTCGGGGCGTTCTCGCGCGAGGCGGCGTCAGGCGATGCGCTTGATGCCGAGGCTTGCGAGATAGGCGGCGGGATTTTCAGGATCGAAGACCTTGCCGTCGAAGAAGGTTTCCTTGCCGCGCGACATGGATGCGGGCGCGGACGCGCCCAGGGCTTTCGCCGCAGCGCGCCAGATGTCTTCGCGGTTCACTTTGTCGACAAGCGCCTTCACGTCCGTCGCGCCCTCAAACTTGCCCCAGCGGATGTTCTCGACGATGAACCAGGCGTCATGGCTCTTGAAGGGATAGGATGCGTCGTCCTTGAAGAACTTCATCTCCTGTCCCGTGGCTTTGGTCACGCGGCCGTTGCCATAATTGATGTCGCCCTTGAGGCGGCCGAGCACGTCCACAGGCGGCACGTTGAACCATTGGCGGCGCCCGAGAATGCTCGCCATCTCCTCCTTGTTCTCCATCTTGTCGCACCAGATCTGCGCCTCGATGACGGCGGCGACCATGGCTTGCGCGGCGCGCGGATTGCGATCCACCCAGTCGGCGCGCATGCCCAGCGCTTTTTCGGGATGTTTGTTCCACACCTCGCCGGTGACGCAGGCGGTGAAGCCGATTCCCTGATTGACGAGCTGTTCGTTCCAAGGCTCGCCAACGCAGAATGCGTCCATATTGCCCACCTTCATATTCGCCACCATTTGCGGCGGGGGCACGACGATGGTGGATACGTCTTTGTCAGGATCAATGCCGGCGGCGGCCAGCCAGTAGCGAAGCCAGCAATCATGCGTGCCGCCGGGGAAGGTCATCGCGACCTTCACCTCCTTGCCGGCGGCCTTCTTCTTCTCGAAGGCGGCCTTCAGGCCCGTGGCGTTAAGGCCGGCGCCGGAGTCTTTGTATTCCTGCGCGACGGAGATCGCCTGGCTGTCGAGATTGAGGCGCGCGAGAATATACATCGGCGTGGGAACGTTGTTCTGCGTCACCTTGCCGGTGGAGATGAGATAGGGCATCGGCGTGAGGATATGCGCGCCGTCAATGCCGTTCTTCTCGCCGCCGAGCACGAGATTGTCGCGCGTGGCCGCCCAGGAGGCCTGTTTGGAGATTTCGACGCCGGTCATGCCGTGCTTATCGAAGAAACCCTTCTCCTTTGCGATGACGAGGGGCGCGGCGTCGGTGAGCGCGATGTAGCCGAGAACCGCCTTCGTCGTTTCAGGTCCTGCGCCCTGTGCGAAGACGCCGGAGGGAAAGAGGCCCGGCAGCGCGCCCGACATTGCAGCCGCGCCGGCGCCGCGCAGAATGTCGCGACGGCTTTGGGTCACACGCAGGGCTGGCGTCGCATCAAGGGCTTCGGCTGCAGGCGTGGCGGGTTTCGTCATCACGAACTCCTGTGGAGTGCTGGATCCACATGCAAACGCCGCCGAAAACCAGCCGGGAGGAAACGGCTGTTTTTCGGCGGCGCTGCCGTGGGCCCTGAGGGCGCATGTCATTGCAGCCGGCACTGGCTGCACGAAGAGGCAGAGCAGGAAGCGTGCCAGCGGCTATTTGTGGGGAAATCGCGTTTGCGCGCCCGAGTCGCAGGCGTGAGGGCGCCTAAGATTCAGGCAAGCAGAGGAAGGTTGAGGCCTTGCGGCGGCCCTGTCAGTCCAGAAGCCCTGCGGCGAGGATGAGGCTCTCCGCAACGTCGGCGATCTTGCGGTTCTGGCTCATGGCCGTCTTGCGCAACAGGACATAGGCCTCTTCCTCGCTGACGCCGCGCGACTTCATGAGCACGCCCTTGGCGCGTTCCACCGCCTTTCGCCTGGCGAGCGCGGAGCGCGTCTCCTCCAGCTCGCGTTCAAGACGATGGATGGCGTGGAAGCGCTGAATGGCGAGATCGAGAATAGGATTGATCCGCTCTTTGCGCAGCCCGTCCACCACATAGGCGGAAACGCCCGCTTCAACGGCGGCGGCGATGGACGCCGCGTCGGATGAATCCACAAACATGGCGATGGGCCGGCGCGCGGCGCGCGAGATCTGGAAAGCCGCCTCCAACGCATCGCGATCCGGCTCGCCCAGATCCATGAAGATCACGTCCGGGTCGGTCTCCACGATGTCGCGCATGAGCTGGCCGCCGCCTAACGAGACGACGACGTCGGCGACCCCCGCTTCGCGCAGCCCATCCTCAATGAGGGCGGCGCGAAGACGGTCTTCGTCGATCACGAGAATGCGGAGGCGCTCATCGTCCATGCTTGAAGCAAAGGCAAGAAGCGGTCCAGATGGGGTCAGGCCCGGCGTTTCAGGCGATTTCAGGCTGCACGTCGACGCTTACGCTCAACTGATGGGCGCCTGAGCCTACGAATACGCCGCCGATGGGCGCCACGTCGGCATAATCGCGTCCGCGCGCGACGACGACGTGATCGTCGGCGACGTGCAGGTCGTTGGTGGGGTCGAGATCGCGCCAGCCGAAGTCCGGTCCACACCACACCGAAACCCATGCGTGGGAGGCGTCCGCGCCCTCAAGGCGCGGCTGGCCCGGCGGGGGAATGGTGCGGATGTAGCCGCTCACATAGGCGGCGGGCAGGCCGAGGCCGCGCAGGCCCGCGATCATCACATGGGCGAAATCCTGACACACGCCTTTGCGCGCGGCGAAGGCCTCCGCCACCGTCGTCGTCACGTCCGTCGTCTGCGCGCAATAGGCGAATTCGCGGCGGATGCGCCCCATAAGCTCGACGCAGGCCTCCAGCATCGGCCGGCCCGGCGCGAAACTCTGCGCGCACCAGGCCGTCGTCAGCGCGTCGAGCGCGACCTGTCGGCTTGGATAGAGAAACAAGGCGGGCGAGGCGGGCTCCAGCGTCCGCGCGCCTTGCGCCGCCCCGCGCACGATCTCCCAGCCGGGCGTCAGCGCTGCGGCGGGCGGACTGGCGCGCTCCACCGCCACGCGCGACAGGGCGCTGACGCGCAATTCACGATGCGGCGCGTCGATGCGCACGTGCGTCACGCGATTGCCGAAGGCGTCGCGGCGCTCGCGCGTCTCCGCCGGCGCGGGGGCGATGTCGAGCCCGCTGTCGAGCACGCGCTGGCCTGCTTCCTCGCGCGGCAGAAGGCGCAAGGCGCAGACGGCTGAGGAGGCGGCGGCCTCATAGCGATAGGTGGTGACGTGGCGGATGTCGTAGATCACGCGAAGCCCGTTGGCTTTTCGGCGCGCGCGACGCCCGCGCCTTGCAGGAAGTAACGCGTCGCCACCGCGTCTGCGAGGCCCATGACGCGCTGTTCAATGGCGAGGACCTGCGCGGACTCAAGCTCCTCCGCGTCGCGGGTGGCGAGTTCGGCGGCGAGCTTCAGGCTGATGCGTCGGGGTTGTTCGGCCATGCCGTCGGGCCGCAACGCGGGCAGGCCGGCGAGATGTTCGTCAACGCGCGCGATCTGGAAGCCGACCGAGCGCGGATTGTAGGGGTCGAGCAGCGCCATGTCGCGCACGGCGGCGAGCGCAGGCCCCACGACATAGCGCGAGCGATAGGTGATCTGCGAGTCGATGAGGTCGAGCAAGGCGTCGAGATGTTCGCTCGTCGCGTCGCGTTCGGCTAGCTGGCGGGCGAACCGGCAGGTGTTGATCGCGCGTTCGATGCGCCGGCCCATGTCGAGGAAGCTCCAGCCCGCGACGCGGTTCATGTTCTCATTGATGAGTCCGCCGAGGGCGGCCATCACGCCCAGCGCCTCGTCGGCGCGCTCCACCGGATCGAAGCCCGGCTCCTCGCGCGCGAGGCAATCCTCAAGCGTGGAGACGAGGCGCGTGGCGTCCTGCGACAGGCGCTCGCGGATGACGGAGGCGGCGCGGCGCGCCATGCTGACGGCGGCGAGCGCGGAGCCCTGCATCTGCGCGTCGGAGAGCGCCCGGGCGGCGATCTCGCCGGTCTGGCTCTCGCCGGTCGCCATGTCCGCCGCGCCGCTCGTTGCGAGCATGCGTTGCAGCCGCTCCACGGCCGCCCGCGCGCTCCCGCCCGGCGCGTTCAGGTCCACCGCGCGCATGGCGAGGCAGCGCGCGAGCCGCGCGGTCGCTTCCGCGCGTTCCAGATAGCGGCCGAACCAGAACAGATTGTCCGCCGCGCGGCTCGGCAGGTTGCCGAGCATGCGCACCACGCGCACGTTTTCGCGCGCCGGCAGCAGGGAGGCCGTCTCGACGGGCCGGTCGGCGCCGATCCACACATCCGCCGAGGTGACGTCGCCCGCCATGGAGATGGCGCGCGCGTCCTTCGCGTCGGAGACGCGGCAAAAGCCGCCGGGCATCACGCGCCAGCCGTCGGCCGTCGCAGCGGCGAACACGCGCAAGGTGAAGGCGCGCGGCTCCAGCCGGCCTTCGCGTAGCACCGGCATGGTGGACAGGCGCACGATCTCCTGCCCCACGTAATCGACGCCGCGCGTCAGCAGCGCGTCCGTAAGCCGGGCCTTCTCCTGTGCGGAGAGATCGGCGCCGATGAGGCGCGCGCGATCTTCGAAGCCCGGTGCGCGATGCTCGAAGGCGCCGGCGACGACGAGTTCGTCAAGCCGCTCGCGCACGACGTCGCGCTCGCGTTCCTGTCCGCACCACCAGGTCGCGATATTGGGCAGGCGCAGGTCTTCGCCCAGAAGCCTGCGGCAGAGCGCGGGCGCGAAGCTCATGAGCGCGCGCGCTTCCATCAGGCCGGCGCCGGGCATGTTGGCCACCGCCACCGATCCGTTGCGGAGCGCCTGCATGAGGCCCGGCGCGCCGATGCGCGAGGCGGGGTTGAACTCCAACGGGTCGCACCAGTCTGCGTCCACGCGGCGCAGGATCACGTCGGCGCGCTTGAGGCCGGCGATGGTGCGCACATAGACCATGCCGTCACGCGCCACGAGATCGTCGCCCTCGACCAGCAGGAAGCCGAGATAGCGCGCGAGATAAGCCTGTTCGAAATAGGTCTGGCTGTAGGGACCGGGCGTGAGCAGGCAGATGCGCGGATTTGAGCGCTGCGCCGCGCTGGTGAGGCCGGCGCGGAAATCGCGGAAGAAGGGCGCGAGCCGCTCCACGTTCATGTCGCGATAGAGCTGGGGGAAGGCGCCGGAGACGACGAGCCGGTTTTCGAGCGCGTAGCCTGCGCCCGAGGGCGCCTGCGCGCGATCCTCCAGCACCCACCAGCGCCCGTCGGGACCGCGGCCGAGATCGACTGCAAAGAATCGCAGGAAGCGCCCGCCCGGCGCATCGACGCCGCGCAGGCCGGGAAGGAAATCGCGCGAGCCGGTGAGCGCGGCGGCGGGCAAGGCGCCCTCCGCCACGAGACGCCCCTCGCCATAGACGTCGCGCAGGAACGCCTCCGCAAGCCGCGCGCGTTGCTCGACGCCGGCGGCGATGTCGCGCCAGTCCTCTTCGGAGATGATGAGCGGCAGACGTTCAAGCGGCCATGCGCGCTCGGTCGTCTCTCCATGCACGCGATAGGAAATGCCCATTTCGCGGATGCGCCGATCGGCGCCGGCGAAACGGTGGGCCATGTCGTCCGGCTCGATGCGTCCGAGGCCGGCCATGAACTTGCGCCAGTGCGGACGCACGGAGCCGTCTGGCGCCAGCAGCTCATCGGGCGCGCCGGGCAGGGGAGCGTAGCCCGCGGCCCAGTCCTCAAGCCGGCGGCGCGGCGCCCGCTCCGTCGTCTCACGCGGCGCGCCTGCGCGGGCGCTCTGGTGCGGTTGCGGCGACATGCTCCTCCGGGGCTTCAGGTCGCTGGCTTGCGCGCGGCTGCGCAGGCGACGCCGCTTCCTGCGCGACGCGACGAACGGGCCAGATTATGACGGCGAACGCGCGCAGGCGCCATCCGCCTCACGCGTTCAGAAGGCGACGGCGAAACGCGCGCGCACGACATTGCGCTCGAAATTGTCGAGGTCGAGCGCACGGGGAACGCCGCTCGCCCGTCCCGCCACCTGCCGCCCCCAGCCGCCGGCGATGAAGGCGTCCTTGCCCACCTTTGCGTAGAACGTGGGGCCCACGAAAATCGCACGGCCCTGGCTCTCGTTGAAGAACAGCCCGCTCGCTGCGTGTTCGTAACGCGCCTCAAGGCCGAAGAACACGCCGTCGCGCACTTGCGCGCTGATCGCCGTCGACAGGCCGAAGGTCGAGCCGCGCTCCATCGGCGCGTCGCCTCGGGGCCAGGTCCATGCGGGCGCATAGCCGAAATTGACCGCGCCGAAGAGTTTGTCCTTCATCAGCTCCCGGTCGAAGGCGGCTTTCAGCGCCACCGTCGCCTCGTTGAACCGCGCAGCCTCGCCGTCGAGCCGCGACCACGCGGGCTGGGCGATGAGCGTGAGGCCCACGCCATGGGCCGCGCGGTCGAGCACGCGGTATTTCACTTCGCCGGACAGGCCCTGCACGCCGCCGCCGTTGGCGTTGTCGAGGCCGGGGACGTTCTTTGCGAAGGCGCGGGCGAAGCCGACGCCCAGACCCACGGCGACCTCATCGCTGAGCGTGCCCTTCACCGCCGCGGTGGCGGAGAGGGACCGATAGGCTCCCGCGCGCTTGCCAAAGCCGGTCACGGTGTCGAACTCGAAGGAGCGGTCGCCCTTCTCGCCGATGTCGGTTCCGTCGGAGAAGCCGAAAATATCGCCGGTGTCGGCGCCCTCGGCGCTTGCGGGGGCCAAGCCGGCCGCAAGGCCAAGAGCCACGCCGACAAGAATGGAAAGGCCGCGCGCGCAGCCGGACTGAACGAACATGGACGCCCCCTTTTTCGTCGGCGATCTTTGCCGGGTTCCGCTTCCAAACGCAACGGTTCCGACATGAACGTGACCGTTCGGCCCGACCGGGCCCGGGGCGGGCCTTTTCGCGGGGGGCCTTGTTGTAAAGACGGCGGCCGGGGGTATTCGTGGACCGGGGCGCGATTCCCGATCCAGCGTTCGGCGTCGTTCGCAGGCGAATGCGTCGACAGGCGTCGCCCGAGGGGTCCCATTTCAACGAGGAGGCGAGAGGATGTCTGGAGCGCATGGCCACGCGGAGGGCGGGAGCAAGAAAATCGCCCTGCTTATTTCTATTCTCGCCCTGTTCCTCGCCATTTCCGAAACGCTTGGCAAAGCCTCGCAGACGGATGCGCTGAGCTACAATGTGCAGGCCTCGAACCTGTGGTCGTTCTTTCAGGCGAAGACCATTCGCCAGACCATGCTGCGCACGGCCAATGAGGCCTCCGCGCTTGGCGCGACCGCGCCCGACAAGACGGAGGCGCTCGGCAAGCAGCAGGCGGCCTGGGCCGCCACCATCGCGCGCTGGGAGAGCGAGCCCGAGACGCAGGAGGGCCGGCGCGAGCTGTCCCGCCGCGCGCTTGAGGCGGAGGGCAAACGCGACCTCGCGCTCGCCCGCTATCATCACTACGAGATCGCCTCCGCGTCGTTCCAGATCGCCATCGTCGTGGCCTCCGCCTCCGTCATCACCGGCGTGGCCCTGCTCGCCACCGGCGGCGCCGCCATCGGCGTGCTCGGACTCGCATTCACGGGCGTCGGCCTTTTCGCGCCCAACGCGTTCCATCTGTTCTGAGCGATGGTGCGCGCGTTCGCGATTCGCGTTGAGATTCTTTTAATCTTTAGCGATCGTTAAACATGGCCGTTAACCATCTGTTAACCATATCTGGTCACGCTTTCTTCATGGAGGCGGCCATGCAAACTCGTGATTCGTTCGAAGCGCAACAGACAGAACTGGTTATCCAAATCTCTTTGCTGACGGGTCTTCTCATCACTGTGCTCGGGTTCTTCGCGGCGGTCGCGATTCGCTAGCCGGAACCGGGCTGCGCGCGACGGGTTCCCAAAGCCAGAGGCCGGCTTTGGAGACGCCCGATGCGCTCAGCCCTCGCGTTCGCATTTCTGCTCGGGGGATTGGCCGGCGTAAGCGCGCAGGGGCCTTTATCTGCTCCGTCGCAAAGCGGGGCGGGCACAGGCCTGATGCGCATTCGCGGCGAGGTGGAGAGCGTCCAGCCGGGCGCCGTGGCGCTGCAATTGAGCCGCGGGCTTTCTCTGCGCCTCGATCTTGGCGCCTCCGCCCCGCTGTTTTTCGCCACGCGCCTTAATCCCGCCGACCTCGCCGCCGGCGCGCGCCTGCGGCTGCGGGTGAAAACCGGACTCCAGGGCGCTACCGCCGCCGTCGAAGTGATGGCGATGGAGGAGGCGCGCGGCGCGCCCGTCGCGTCCGACGCCGAGGCGCAGGGCGACAACGACATTCTGCCCGAACTGACGATGCAGGGCGCCTTCAGGGCGCTGGAGAAAGAGGGGGAGGACCGCGTCCTCGTGGTCGTGGACAGGGGCGCAGAGCGCCGGGTCGCGGTCACGCAGGAGACGACCTTCTGGCGCCTGCGCCGCGCGCGCATCGAAGACCTGAAGCCCGGCATGTCCCTGTCCGTCGTCATGCGCAAGGCCGCGAACGGCGAGCCCGTCGCATGGCGCGCGGTGTTCGGCGAGACGATCCCCGGCGCCAACCTTCCCCTCTAGCCTTCCACACTGGCGACACGGCTCCGCCCGAAGGCGGAGCCGGTCCTGCGTCATTGGCTGCGGCGCTCCTGGCGCTGTTCTTGCCGTTCCTGCGCACGCTCCTGCCGCTCCTGAGCGCGCTCGCGCATTTGCTGGCCGCGCTCCTGCGCCCGTTCGCGTTGCTCGACGCCGCGTTCGCGCATCTGCTGGCCGCGTTCGGAGGCGCGGTCGCGCGGCTCCTGCATGCGCTCTTGCATACGTTCCTGCATGCGTTCCTGCATACGCTCCTGAGCGCGTTCGCGCGGCTGGGCGCGCTCCTCGCGCTCTTGCTGCTGGCGCTGGCGCCACTCGTCGCGTTGCTGGGGCAAGCGATCAGGCGTCGCGTCGCGGCGCTCCTCGCGCCATTGCTCCCGTAAGCGATCTTGCGAGCGCGGCTCCTGACGCCATTCGTCGCGGCGCCATTCGTCTCGACGGATCACGTCCCGGTCGGGCCAGCGGCGATCATCCTCGAACCAGCGGCTGCGACGCTCCCACCACGGCCGGTCGCGGTAATAGCGCGTCCAGTAATCGCGCACCTCGAAGGAGATGATGGGCAGGCCGATGCGCGGGCCCCAGTCCTCCACGGTCACATATTCGCCGCCCCAGGCGTAGCTGAGAAGACCGCCATGCACCCAGCCGCGTTCGCCGCGCCAGACGACGTCGCACCAGTTGAAGCCGCGCAGGCAGCCGTGAATGTAGACGGAGGAATCCTCAGGAATGACGGCGACGCGCGGATATTCCACGCCGGGGCCGGCGCGCATGCTGGCGTCGTTGGTGGTGAAGGCGTTCTGGGCGTAAGCCGCAACCGGCGCCGCGATGCACGCAGCCGTGGCGGACAGGGCGAGTTTCAGCGCCTTGTTCATGCTCTGCTCCTTTGCTCGAGTGCCGGCGGCCGCGCAAACGCGCGCAATGCCGACGTGAGCGAAAACGCCCGCCCGAAAGCGACGTTCCGTTAGGAGCGGGGAGGAGGCGTCAGCGGCGCGGAAGGCGCTCGCGTACGTGAGAGGTCGCGTTCCAGCGACGGCGCCGCTCAAGCGGCTGGGCGGGCGGAGCGAGGCCAAGAGCGGCGAGGCCGGCGCGGGCCTCGCGGCGCAGGGCGATGGCGTCGGGCTTCGAGAGCGGCGTGCGGGCGAGCTCGGCCAGTTGCGCAATAAGTTCCTGCGTTTCGGCTTCAGGCGGCGTCGTGGGGCGCATGTCGGGTTCCGAACGAATGACGACGCCCCTTATGCGCGCGAAGCGGTAACGCGCGGGCTTACCTTCGCGCCTGCGAGAGGGGAATGGGCCGCCATCCCCGACGGCCCCGCTTAATTTCGCCTGTCTGCGACCGTCCTTGCCCTTGAGAGGACGCGTGATGATTTTGACGGAGCGACAATTGCACGCGGTGTTGCGCCTTGCGCAGCTCCGCGCCATTGCGCTGGGCGGCGGGGGAGCCTGCGTCTGGTGTCGCAATGTCGCGTCCAAATCTCTGCCTGAACTTTGGATGCTCGGGCTCGACCAGGGTCAGGCCCATCTCGTGCGCTGTTTCGTCAACGGCAGGGGCGTGGCCGTGTGGAACCGCGCGCGGTTCGATGACGCCGCCGTGCATAAACTGCTCGACGTCCTGCCGCGCCTCGTGGAGCGCGCGGACAAGAAAGACGATCCGGGCGCCATGAGCGCGTGAGGGCTAATAGGTCTCGCGCTTGCGCAGGTCGGGGAACAGCCGCGCCCAGAGGCCGGCTGCGGCGAGGGCGCCCACGCCGCCCACAAGCACCGCCGGCACGGCGCCGATGGCCCAGGCGAGCGCGCCGCTCTCAAATTCGCCGAGCTGGTTCGACGTGCCCGTGAGGATCGTGTGCACAGCGACCACGCGTCCGCGCATCTCCGGCGGCGTCTCCACCTGAATGAGCGTCTGGCGAATGACCACGCTCACCATGTCGGCGGCGCCGATCACGATGAGGCAGGGGATGGCGAGCAGGATATGGGACGACAGGCCGAAGCCGATCGTGGCGAGGCCATAGATCGCCACTGAGATGAGCATTTTCTTGCCGATGCCCGCCTGCAGCGGGAAATAGGCGAGCATCAGGGCTGCGGCGACAGAGCCGACGGAGGGCATGGCGCGCAGAAGGCCGAGGCCCCATGGGCCTGTCTGGAAAATGTCGCGCGCGAAGATCGGCAGAAGCGCCGTGGCGCCGGCGAGCAGGACCGCGATGAGATCCAGCGTGATCGCGCCCAGAATGATGGGGCTGCCCCAGATGAACTTGTAGCCCGCCGCGAGCATGGCGAGGGTGACGGGCGGCTTGCCCGCCTTCTGCGGGCGATAGGCGATGCGCGCGACGAGAAAGAAGGCCACGACGAACGCAACGCCCGCCGCAATGAACGGCGCATAGACTCCCAGCGGAAAGAGCAGGCCGCCGATGGCGGGGCCCACGATGTTTGCCGTCTGGTTCATGGAGTTATTCCAGGCGGCGGCGCTGGGATATTCCTCGTCCGGCACAAGCGACATGACGAGCGCCTGTCCCGCAGGATTGGAGAAAGAGCGCGCGACGCCCAGCACGAAGACGACGAGATAAACAGGCCAGACCTGTCCCGCGCCCACCGCTCCATAGAACATCAGCGCCACGAAAGCCGCCGCGCACAGCGCCATGGTGGCGCAACAGATCAGCATGATGATGCGCCGGTCGTAACGATCAGCGGCGGGGCCGGTGACGAGGGACAGCGGCACGGCGGGAATGAACGTGGCGAGGCCGATCATGCCAAGCGCCAGAGGATCGCTTGTGACGTCGTAAACGTACCAGGCGACGGCGACCGTCTGAATCTGGAGGCCAAGGCCCCACAAAAAGCGCGCGAAGGAATAGCGGGCGAAATCGACGTGACGAAAGACCGCGCGGCCTCCCGTGGGGCGCTTCTCGGACATGGTTTCCTCCCGCCGCCCGCAGCGGCAGCTTCGCCGCAGGGCTAGCATCCGTATTCCTGCGGGTCAAACCGCGCGGGACTTCCCAGCGCGCGCGCCCTGCGCCACAATGCGCTCGGGACGGGGCCTGAGACCCCGGAGGGAGAAGGGAGAAACGAATGTTCATGCGCACCATTGTCGCGCCGTTCGCCGCTGTGGCGGCCTTTGCGACGCCGGCTTTGTCGCAATCGCCCGCCGAGTTCTTCGCAGGCAAGACGGTGACGGTCTATGTGGGCCTGTCCGCCGGCGGCGGCTATGACCAGAACGCCCGCCTCGTGGCGCGCCACATCGGCAAGCATCTGCCGGGCTCTCCCACGTTCCTCGTGCGCAACATGCCCGGCGGCGGCGGCCTCGTGATGATGAATTACGTCGCCAGCGTCGCGCCGAAGGATGGGTTGCACATCGCCGCCCCGCAGCGCGGCGTGCCGTTCGAGCCGCTTCTGGGCTCCGCCTCGCACGCGAAGTTCGAAACGCTGAAAATGCATGGGCTGGGCTCGGTCAATTCCGACACGTCGGTCGCCATCATCGCGGCGCGCACGGGCGTGAAGACCTGGCGCGATCTGCGCAACAAGGAAGTGATCGTGGCGGGCACCGGCGTCGGCACGGAGAGCGTCACGGTGCCTTACATCGTGCGCAACACGCTCGGCCTCAAATTCCGGGTGATCGCCGGCTATCCCGGCGGCAGCGAGGCGAGCCTTGCGATGGAGCGCGGCGAGGTGGACGGGCGCGGCACGTATTCGTGGACGAGCCTCAAGCCGCAATACAATGAATGGATCGCGAGCGGCAAATACGTGATCCTCTATCAGCAGGGCCTGCGTCGCCATCCGGATCTCAAGGACGTGCCGCTCATCACAGACCTCGCGGAAACGCAGGAGCAGCGCGACATCTTCAAGCTGCAGTTCAGCGCCTTCGAGATCGGCCGGCCGTGGTTTTACGCCGAAGGCGTGCCGATGGACCGCGTGAACGCCATGCGCCGCGCGTTCGACGCTTCCATGAAGGACAAGGACCTGCTCGTCGATTCCGAAAAGGCGGGCATGGAGGTCAATCCCATGACGGGCGAGGAGATGATGGCGATGCTGAAGGACGTCTACGCCACGCCGAAGGAGACGGTCGCGCGGCTCGCCGCGGCCTCAAGCCTGCAGCCCGACCTCAAAGTGCTCGAGCAGAAGAAAGACGAGAAGGGCGCGAAGCCCTCGCCCTGACCGCGCGCCGCACACGCGGCGAGAGCTCCTCACAGGCGCGGCGCCTTCGTCAGGCGTCGCGCCTTTTTGTTTCGCGGTGTTTCGCGCGCTGGCGCGCCTTCTAGCGGCGGCAGACGCGTCGGCCGTAAGCATCGCGCCAGCAGCGATAACGCGGACGGGTGGAATCGGCGATGATCGCGCCGCCCGCGCCGCCGATGGCCGCGCCGGCCAGCGCGCCGCCCGTCGTGCCGCTCGCAAGTCCGCCGATCACCGCGCCCGCGGCTGCGCCGACGCCGGCGCCGGTCGCGATACGCTCCTGACGGGGCGAACAGCCGCCGAGGGCCGCAGCGCTGAGGAGAAGGGCTGCAAGCGTCATTGCTTTCTTCATGGGGGAAACTCCGGCCTTGTTGCGCACCGTTCAAGTTGACGCCGGCCCGCCGGATTTTTCAAGCTCTGACTGCGCTGTTCAGCCCTTGGCGCGCATGAGGCGCGCCTTCTCGCGGCCCCAGTCACGTTTCTTCTCGGTTTCTCGCTTGTCGTGCAGCTTCTTGCCGCGGGCGAGCGCGATTTCGATTTTCGCGCGGCCCTTCTCGTTGAAATAGATTTTCAGCGGCACGATGGTCATGCCTTCGCGCTCGACGCCTTGCGCAAGTTTGGCGATCTGGCGGCCTTTGAGCAGAAGTTTGCGCGGCCGGCGCGGCTCGTGGTTGAAGCGGTTGGCCTGCAGATATTCGGGAATGTTGGCGTTGATGAGCTCGACCTGCCGGTCGCGCGTCACGCCCACATAGCTTTCCGCGATGGTCGCCTTGCCAGTGCGCAGCGACTTCACCTCCGTGCCCGTGAGCGCGAGACCGGCCTCGATCACTTCGCCGATCTCATATTCGTAGCGCGCCCGGCGATTGTCCGCGACGACCTTGAAATTGCGCGCCTCTTTCGCGGCCATGAACTATGACCCGGCCGGCAGGCCGGCGAACGCCATGGCTTCGCGCAATTTGGCCTTGTTCGCGTCCGTCATCGGCACGAGCGGCAGGCGCGGCTCCTCGCGCATTTTGCCCAAGAGGGAGAGGCCGTATTTCGCGCCCGTCACGCCGGCTTCGAGGAAAGTCGCCAGATGCAGGGGCGTGAGGCGATCCTGAATTTCGAGCGCCTTCTTCGCGTCGCCCGCGTCCCACGCGTTCTGCAATTGCGCGCACAAAGCAGGCGCGATGTTGGAGACCACGGAAATGCAGCCATGGGCGCCCGCCGCGAAGGTGGAGAGCGCGGTCACGTCGTCGCCGGAGAGCTGGATGAAGTCCGGCCCCATGGCGGCGCGCTGCATCGAGATGCGCCCGACATTGCCGGTCGCGTCCTTCACGCCCACGACGTTCTTCAGCTCAAAACACCGCTTCATTGTCTCCACGCTCATGTCGATCACCGAGCGCGGGGGGATGTTGTAGATGACGATCGGAATCCCGATGGCGGCGTCGATCGCCTTGAAGTGCTGGTAGAGCCCTTCCTGATTGGGCTTGTTGTAATAGGGCGTGACGATGAGCACGGCGTCGGCGCCCGCCTTTTCGGCGTGGCGTGCGAGCTCAACCGCCTCGCGCGTGTTGTTGGAGCCGGCGCCGGCGATGACAGGCACGCGGCCCTTCGCTTCGGCTATGCACATCTCCACCACGCGGCGGTGCTCGTCGTGGGAGAGGGTGGGGGATTCTCCGGTCGTGCCCACGGGCACGAGGCCATGAATTCCCTGCTCGATCTGCCAGTTCACGAAGGCGCGGAAGGCGGCTTCGTCGACCGCCCCGTCGCGGAACGGGGTGACCAGCGCCGTCATCCAGCCCTTCAAAACCTTCGCCTGAGCCATCGACCTGTCCTTCCCACGCGCCCCCGGGGGCGCCCTGCGCCGGCTTTCGGCGGAAAGCCCGTGAAAACAGGAGACTGGCCCGCCGCAAGCGCGCCGCATTCGCACGGTCTCCTCTCGCCTGTTGATAGCCGCTTGGGCGGGGCGAGGAAAGGGGCGGCGCGCGCCGCCGGGCCGTTCGTCCACCGGAAGGGCGCAGGCCCGCGTGGTTAGCGAAGCGTAAACGTTCCGCGCGCAGTCTGGCGCCGGCAAGGAGAGCGCAGGCGGATGCAATCAGGTCCGGCGGATCATTCAGGCGGTTCGGCCAAGGCTGGCTCCGGCGGGCGATGGGCCGCGCTTTGCCTTCTCGCCGGCGCGGGCGCCGTCGGTCTGAGCGCGGCATGGCTCTATGCCCCGCGCGAACGCTCTGGCGCCGAGGCGCTCGCCTCCGTTCCGCCTGCGGCCGCGACATCCCTTGCGCCGGAGCAGACGACCGCTTCCGTTTCTTCGCCCCAGCAGATCGCGCTGGCGCCGGCGAACGCGCCTGTCGCCGCGCCGGCGCCGGGGTTTCTGGAGGAGGCCATCGGCGCGCCTGCGCCTGCCCGGGCGGATGCGGCGGCCCTGCGCGCGGCCCTCGCCGCCTATCGCAAGGGCGACCTCGTCACTGGTGATTCCGCCGCCGAGGCCGTGCTCGACGACATCGCCCGCTCCGCGCTCGCCTATGCGGCTTTGCGGCTGCAGCCGAAGGCGGCGGGCTTCACGCGTCTGGCCGCTTTCATCGACGCCCATCCCGATTGGCCGCGCGACGGTTTTTTGCAGGCGCGGCTCGAAGAAGCCCTGCTTAACGAGAAGATCGACGCCGCGCGTGTGCGCGCGCGTTTCGCCGCTCGCCCCCCGGCGACGCCTACGGGGCGGTTCGCGCTCGCCCGCGCGTTGAAGGCCGACCGGCCTCAGGAGGCGCAGGCGCTCGCGCGGCGCATCTGGCGCGAGGACGATTTCGGCCAATGGCTCGAAGGCGAGATCCGCAAGGAGTTCGGCGCCGCGCTCTCCGCGCAGGACCATCGCTTCCGCGCGGCGCGCCTGTTCTACAAGGATCAGCACGTCGCCTCGCTGCGCGTCGCCGCGCTGGCGGGCGAGGAGGAAAGCGCGCTCGCCAAGGCGCGTTCGGCGGTCGCGCGCGAAAAGGCCCCCGACAAGCTGATGGAGGCCGTGCCGAAGGCCCAGCGCGCTGACCCGTCCTATCTCTTCGCGCGCGCGCAAAAACTACGGCGCGAGGGCAAGTTCGCGGAAGCCGCCGCCGTGATGGCGCAGGCGCCGCGCGAAGCCGACGCGCTTGTGGACGGCGACGCATGGTGGGTCGAGCGTCGTCTGCTCGCACGCAAATTGCTGGACGCTGGCGACGCCGCGGGCGCCTATGCGACAGCCGCCGGCCATGGCGCGCGCTCCCCTGAAGAGCGCATCGAGGCGGAGTTCCTTGCGGGGTGGATCGCGCTGCGCTTCCGCAACGATCCGGCCGCGGCCTTGCCGCATTTCGTCGCCGCCGGCGCCGTTGCGCGCACGCCGATCTCGCTCGCGCGAACGCTTTACTGGCAGGGCAGGGCGCTTGAGGCGCAAGGAGAAGCGGCGAAGGCGCTCGCCTTCTATCGCCGCGCGGCGGAGCATTCGAGCGTCTATTATGGCCAGATGGCGCGCGCGCGCCTCGGCCTGTCCGATCAGCCGGTGCGGCGCGCGCAAAAGATCGCGGAAGGCGAGGAGCGGCTTGCGCCGATCCGCGCGGTGGAGGTTTTTGAAAGCGTCGGCGAGAAGGACCTTGCCTTTAGGCTCACGACCGATCTCGCGCGCCGGCTGGAAGATCCCGCCCAGATCGCAGCCCTCGCCCGTGTGGCTGCGCGCGGGCGCGACGCGCGCGCCACGCTCGCCATCGGCAAGCTCGCCGCCCAGCGCGGCGTCGCGCTCGATGACGCGGCCTTTCCCCTGTTCGGCGTGCCGGATTTCGAGCCGCTCGCCCGGTCTGCGGAGGCGCCGGTCATTTACGCCATCGCGCGGCAGGAGAGCGCCTTTCAGGCCGATGCGCGTTCTCATGCGGGCGCAAAGGGGCTGATGCAAATGCTCGCCTCCACCGCGCGCCGCACGGCGCAACGCGCAGGCGTGCCCTTCGAGGAGGAGAAGCTCATTTCCGATCCGGCGTTCAACGCGAAACTCGGCGCAGCCCATCTCGCCGAACTGATGGACGAGCACGGGCAATCGCTCATCCTCACCTTCGCCGCCTATAACGCCGGCGGCCATCGCGTGAAGCAATGGATCGCCGCCTATGGCGACCCGCGCAAGCCGGACGTCGATCCCATCGACTGGGTGGAGCGCATTCCCTTCACCGAGACGCGCAATTACGTGCAGCGCGTGGTGGAGAACCTCGGCGTTTATCGCGCCCGCTTCGGCGCGCCGGACGCGCCGCGCCTGATGGTGGAGGATTTGCGCGCCCGCGAGGTGCGGCTCGCCGCAAACGCCCGTTGACGCGCGGGCGCGATTGATCCGGCCTGCGCCCTGCGGCTAGTGTGCGGGCGAGCGGAGATCCTCATGAGCGCATCGCGTAGCCATTTCATCTCGGCGCCTGACGGGCTGCGCCTGCATGCGCGCGTCTGGGGGGCGGAGGTCAGCGATCTGACGCCGGTCGTCTGTCTGCCGGGCCTCACCCGCAACGGGGATGATTTCATCCCGCTCGCGCAGCGCCTCTCCCGCCCCGACGCGCCGGGCGGGCCGCGCCGGGTGGCTGCGCTCGATTATCGCGGACGCGGGCTTTCAGACCATGATCCCGACTGGCGCCATTACGACCTGCGCGTGGAGAACGCCGACATTCTCGCTTGTCTGGCTGCGCTGGAGATTGGTGAGGCGGTGATCGTTGGCACGTCGCGCGGGGGCTTGCACGCCATGCTGTTCGCCGCCGTGCGGCCCGCGCTTCTGCGCGGCGTCGTGCTCAACGACATCGGCCCGGTGATCGAGGCGCAGGGGCTCGCGCGCATCCGCTCCTATGTGGGCAAAATGCCTGCGCCGCGCGACTGGGAGGAGGCGGTGGACCTCATGCGCACGGCCATGGGCGGGCGCTTTCCCGCGCTCTCTCCCGAAGACTGGCGCGCCTATGCGCAGGGGACTTTCGCGGAGGGCCCAGACGGACGGCTCGCCCTGCGCTACGACCCCGCCCTCATGCGCACGCTGGAGCAACTTGACCTCGACGCGCCGCCGCCCTCCGCCTGGCCGCAGTTCGAGGGCCTCGCCCATGCGCCCGTTCTCGCGATCCGGGGGGAGACGTCGGACCTTTTGTCGGAGGAGACGCTGGCGCAGATGCAGGCGCGCCATCCCGCTTGCGCTGTCCATGTGGTCGCGGGGCAGGGGCATGCGCCCCTCTTGCGCGACGCGCCGACCCTTGCGCGGATCGAGGACTTCATCGCCGCCGCCGCGCCCCCAGGCTGATCGGACCGGGCGGGGCGGCCTGCGGCCCGGCGCCGACAGCCTTGCCAATCAGAGCCCGCTCGGGCATATCGTGGCCCGCGCGCCGGGTTCGCCCGCCGCGCCGCGGAGACGTGGCCGAGAGGCTGAAGGCACTCGTTTGCTAAATGAGCATACCCCACAAGGGTATCGAGGGTTCGAATCCCTCCGTCTCCGCCATTAATCTTTCAAATCTTCTATAAAATCAGGTATTTGAAATGATACTAGGATAATCAACCTACAAAATAACCCACAAATCTCTCATTGGTTTATGTAAGGGTGTTGCTATGTCTAGGCGCGAGACATTCAACCGCGGTGATCTAACGGTGTCAGCGGCAGGCGCAGCGAACTTTATCGCTGACCACGTGCACGCGTCCCATCCCCGAAGGGAAATATACCAGGACGCCCATCAACGGATCAGGCGTGCACAGCGAAACGGGGCTCTTCCCAACGGCGCCGCAATCAATGCTCAAGTCTTTTTCGAGTGGGCGCTTGAGCATAGCGACTGGGAAAGCCTCAAAAACATACCTTGGTTGCCCCATTCAGTGTGGGTGGCAGTCTCCGGTGTGCAAGGCGCCGCTCGCGTTGGTGATGCCACTGCCCTCCACATTCCAAATAAGATCGCAACGCTGAAGGCGCTGGTAGCCGAGCTTGCTCTAAAACTTGAGTACTGTGAAAGCGAGCGGGCTAAGCTACAGGCCGCTCTGGCTACTCACGAAGATAAGCAGCGGCAGCGCTCCGCCATGGCCTCCGAGAATGGTAAGCGTGGAGGGCGCGGCAAAAGCCTCTGAGTTTGTTTGTCATCAAACGGCGAAAGCTTTGCTTCCGCGGGTTTTGACAGTTCTTTTGTGAAGTCATCGTCCACCAAGTTCCAAGGGAACCGGATCATGGCCCACAAGATTCTCCGACTTCCAGATGTAATTGATCGTGTCGGTTTAGCCCGCAGTTCGATCTACGCTTTCGTGTCCGAAGGGCGCTTTCCTGCACCTGTCAAAATCGGAACCAGAGCGGTTGGCTGGCTAGATACCGATATTGACCAGTGGATCGGGCTTCAATTCGACCCGTCGAGGCGGGTTAGTACGACCGGCCTGGCAAACTGCCTTCAGAACAGCATAGACGGAGGTGTGAAATGACCTCCTCTCGCGCCCCCTCCACGGAATGGCGTCTTCGTGTTTTACGCAATGGCTATCTGCCCATTCCGGTGGCTTCACCCGATCCGCAAGACGGCCAAAGCGGCAAAAAGCCCGCACTGAAGGAATGGTCCAAGATCCATCGCCTTGAGGAGGAGGACATTAAAGGTTGGGAGCAACGCTTTCCAAAAGCGCAAAATACCGGCGTCATATGCGGTAACGTTGTCGGCTTGGATATAGACGTAGACGACAGCGACATCGTCGAAAAAATTAAGGCTGCAGCATTTCGAATGCTCGGAGCGCGGGCCCCTGTTCGGATCGGCCGCGCTCCACGTGCATTGATCGTTTATCGCACGAAAACTCCGTTCAAGAAGCTTACTTCCAGAGAATTCGTTCTCCCAAACGGCTGCATCGCGAAAGTGGAGGTTCTGGGTAAGGGGCAGCAGTTCGTTGCGGATGGGATCCATCCGATGACCAAACTACCCTACACATGGATAGGTCGATCTCTTGAAGAAGTAGCGTTTGATAAACTGCCCGAGATCGATGAGAAGGCCGTTCAAGAATTTCTCAGGCTGGTTGACGACATAATGCTTGAGAATGGTTCACAAGAACGCAAGACGATTCTGAAATATGAGTCTGAAGGCAAAGAAACTGCTGAACTCGATAATGCCCCTATTGATCGCAGGACTATTCTCGAGGCTCTGTCTTTTGTACCGAACGATGATGCGGCCTACGATTTCTGGCTGCGGATCGGGTTTGCTCTTCATAGTGAGCTCGGCAAGGAAGGATTTGAGCTTTGGGACGATTGGTCGCGAAAAGCATCTAAATATGATCAAACGTTTACTCGAAAGACGTGGGATTATTTTAAAAAGGGTGGTGGTGTAACCATTGGTACGTTGTTCTATGTCGCTGTTCAGAATGGGTGGCGTCAACAAAAGGGGGCTGACGTACGCCCAGCCATCATCGTAAATAGCGGCGAACTCCATGAAACTGTAGATCAGGCCGAGAGGGCGTTAATCGCCTCAGGAATTGAGCTCTATCAACGTGGAGGAGTTTTAGTAAGGTTGATTCATGGCGGGGAAAATCTTGACCTCGCTGCTACCTCAGACGCTGTTAAACTTATGCCCGTTTCCGAGGAATGGTTGCATGAAACATTTATGCGAGTAGCGACTTTCCACAAGGTGCATCACGAGCACGGCGGCGTAACAAAAATCAACTGCCCTAAATCGATAGCAAAAACATACTTGGCGCGCACTGGACAATGGAATTTACCAACTTTGAAGGCTGTCGTTCACTCTCCAACGATTCGTGCGGATGGATCGATAATTGAAAGACCGGGCTATGATACTGAGACGCAGCTATATGCCAAATTTAATCCGGCTGATTTTCCATCAGTCGCTCCCAATCCCAGTAGAGCGGATGCTATCGCTTCATTAAAAGTGCTGAAAAAGGCTGTGGCAACATTCCCTTTTGAAACCGAAGCAGATTGCTCTGTCGCAATTGCTGCTATCCTTACAGGTTGTTGTCGCCCGTTGTTATTAACAGCACCGATGTTTGGTTATTCTGCACCAGTGGCAGGATCAGGAAAATCCCTTTTGGTCGACCTGACGAGTATTATCGTCCACGGACGTCCAGCCGCTGTTCTTGCGCCGGGAAGGACGGAGGAAGAACTAGAAAAAAGGCTTGGCGCAGCATTTATCAATGGAGCTTCTGCTCTATCGCTTGATAATTGCACCGAACCTTTAAATGGAGCGTTCCTGTGTCAGGTATTAACGCAGCCATTGATTCAAACACGTATCCTTGGTCAATCGAAAAACGTGGAGGTGCCAACGAACTGTTTAATGCTTGCTAATGGCAATAATTTGACATTCGCCGACGACATGACCCGACGCGTGCTACTTTGCACGCTTAATCCAAAGGTAGAACGCCCTGAAGAGCGGGAGTTTGAGACGGATATCTACAAAGAAACCTTTCGTTCTCGTCCCGCCTTAGTCTCGGCTGTGCTTACAATCATGAGAGCGTACATAATAGCCGGCCTACCACAATGCACCGGCGTGCTTGGGTCGTTTCCCGAATGGTCTAAACTTATACGTTCTTCATTAGTGTGGCTCGGTGAGGTTGATCCTTGCGACACTATGAAGAGGGTCCGCGACAACGACCTATCGCTTGCTAAAAATCTAGCGCTTCTGCACCAAATTGATCACCACTTCGGTAATAGCAGGTTCACCGTCGCTGAACTTATGGGCATTGCTCAACAACGCCAAAACCATGTTGGCGGAGGATATAATTATTTGAATGAAGAGCTCCACCAAACATTGGCTGACTTCTCCGGCGGAAAAGACGCACTAAACTCAATCTCCATAGGCAAGGCTTTGGGAAGGCTTGTAGGCCGGATTTGTGACGGTATGACGTTAGTTAAATTCAATGGCTCGGGGGGGAGGAGACATTGGCAGCTTGAAGGGGGTGCGTGTAAAGGTTTCCAAAATATTCTATGATCCAGCGTCTGCGATGGGGCAAAAGTGTGAGATAGGTGACATAAGTGGGTTATTTTCAACTGTTGGAGCTTCTGGTTGTTATAAAAACTGGGGCAATAAAAAAAGTAGAACAGCTGAAAACGACCCACTTACCTCACCTATCTCACGTGCTCAAACAAGCCCCACTGCTCGAAACACCTGTTACCCGAATCCAAACAAGCAGAATTCGAGCTTTCAAGGCCTCCAATTCTTTGGGAGATAACCATCCCGTATAGCCAACTCGATCTGCCTCTTGAGCGCCTCGCGGGTCTCACGGACGGACTGGGCACGCGCCTTAGCCGCGGCTAGCCGGTTCTTCGTTTTGCGCCCATGCTTCAGATTGGCTTCTGAAATCCGCGCGCGCCCTTCCTGCGTCCGCGGCCCGGTAGAGAGGCCTCCATGCAACCTGCACCTCCCAGCCCCAATGATCGCCGGTCGCTGACATTCAGAGTCACTCTTTGTCTTGGCTAGGCATCGTCTGCCCGGCCAGTCTGGTCCGAAGCGGGTGGTTAGGCCTATCGCTGCGAGCCGCCGCTCGTTGTCTTTTGTCGTGTTGATACTGGTGCCGTCCATAGGGTTATCTGAAAGCAAAGGATTAGCGATGACGACCATGAGGCAAGTATAGTATTTTTATTGTAAAGTTAAAGTATTAATCTAGGAGAGAAGAGAATGGACCCTGGTCCAAGGCTCCCTCCAAATCAGCCGCAGCGATACGCCCGAGCTGATCCGTCCGAAAGAGGTCTTAATCGACCTCTCTATCCTGTAATTGCGAATAGCGCCCTTCCCTGCTTCATCAGCCTAAAGGTTTAATTGGAAAGGAACTGCCGTGAGTGACACCACCTGAGCGATATTGCTGTGCGATCGGCGAACTCTAGAAAACTTTGCGTCCTCTTGTTGCGGGCCAGCACCGAGGTCGGAAACAATGCCAGATAATGCGAGTAATGCGAACCATTTCGAGAAAAAACATTATTATGTATCTTTCATCTCTGCTGAGAAAAGTTTGTGCGTTATGCACTCACAAGCAAGACAAAAAAGAACTCAGCGCAAACTTGTGATGATGTGTTCCTTTAACAAAGTTTGATTTTCAGGAAACCACATGCTCTCGTGAGGAGTAGAAACTATCTCTCTAATGAAAAGTTCTGACGTACCAAAATCTACGGTGAGTTTACGGTAAAGCTTATAATCAAAATTTCTGGAAGCATTGCTCACTTTCCCGAACTGAGCGCTTGCATGAAACCCAAGCCTCGCTCCGGCCTCAAGAAACCGCTCCCGCCCTCCCAAAAACGCAACTGTGCATGATGACATACAATATGATGTAACCATTGTGTTTAGACCGAAATCTCGAACAATCTTATTAATTTCTTCCCCGATAGAGATCCGTCCACCCAAACTTTCAAGATGCAAAACTTTTATTTCCGGTGTCTGTTTGAGCAGATCAATAAGTTCTCTCGACATTCCGTATTTGAAACCACCTTCGATGAAAGCCACTGATCTATCTCTAGATACAGAAATTTTATAATTCGGAATCGACGGGTCATTGAACAAAGCCATTTTTGTATATTCAGATAATATAACGGGTGCCTGTGACATACTAGAAATTAATTGAACTAGTGAGGCTATGAGGAAAAATTTCGCGGCAATGCCCCAAAGCTTATTTTTGGATGCAGTTTTGATAAAAAATAAGTCAGCAGATCTCCAAGTACCGACAATGTGCCACATACTTATAAATATAACTGAGCATAAAAACATTGAATATAAAACCAGGAATATGAAAGGATTAAATGAAGTAGATAGGTTGGAATAACCAACTAACAGAATTGTTAAGGCGGTCACTAAAGCATTTGTGAGGAAAGATACAACCCAATATGAAAAGAAGAGAGAAAAACGCCCATTCCAATGGAGCCAGACAAACCTCAAGATCGGCTGATGATACCCATAGTTCAGATCACTAATGGCAAAATAAGCTCCACATTTTCCGCATGCTAATTTACTGACATCATTAATTCTTGTCTGATCAAAGAGATTGATCGTCTTGCAACTAGCACAACGTTGATAGAAGTAGCTTTGCATTTTCTTAGGTATTTCCCTAGCTAGCTAAATCTAACTTTGACTACCTCCTCTTCTGATCGTTGCAATGGATCTGGTCCAAACCGATTAGGGCCATTCGTTCCTTCGCTACAGAACCAAACCAGTAAAATTATTCCCCCAATTAAAGGCAGAAAGATCAATAAATACCACCATCCGCTTCGATCCACATCATGTAAGCGTCTTATTGCCGAAGTTATAGATGGTACTAGGACTCCAATATAAAAACTTATCGCAAGAATCCAAAACTGCTCAAAAATTGAAGATAAAAATGTAAGTAGGAAGTAAAGAACGATCCAAGTTGCAAAAAACCACCAATACTCAGATCTGGACGCTCGTCCGTTAACCGAGAAATACTTGACCAAACAATTATGAACAGCTTCGCTGAGAGAGAGAGCTCGCCGATCAAATGGTGCGTTATTTTGAGCAGATGTATATTGACTGCCAAATCCAATAGCAGACGAGATCTTGACGCCCTGTGGCGATGGCGTTGACGCTTGGGGCCCCTCAACGGGATAGTTTGAAAAAGATTTTGATCCACAATTTGGACAGAACTGCATTGTGGACATGAGATTTTCGCCACAATTTCCGCAGAATTTTCTTTCCATCTGAGAATCTCCGATTGCACTCGAGTTCTTTGAACACGTCACTGGGGCCGATGCTAAATCAACATTTAAAATTATAAATATCTAGATTTGGATCGAAGCGTAGATTTTTGAAAAAATCAGAAAATCTCAGAGCATCATGACTGAGTAAAAATC
>Ga0315899_10000570_pt1 | contig 44159 bp, 39 predicted proteins | sample LakEriMetagenome_2_FD_203518 | JGI IMG/M metagenome (GOLD analysis project Ga0315899, IMG submission 203518) | Freshwater fungal communities from buoy surface, Lake Erie, Ohio, United States - Buoy 4 MA112 | ecosystem: Environmental > Aquatic > Freshwater > Lake | place: USA: Lake Erie, Ohio...
CCTGCCGAGAGCCTAGGTCACTTTGACGATGGCAACTCGCGTCGAAGACGGCTGGGACTTGGTCTTGGCTTGGCGCAACGTGAGGCGACAGGTGGCCTTCTTCGATGGGGTGACGAGCTTCGAGCCCACGACCTTGCAGCCACCCGTCGAGCGCCACGAGACCTTTCCAGGGCCTACAGGTCGCAGGATGGTGGACAACCTGACCGTCTTTCCGCGCTTCACCGACTTCGTCGGCAAAGTCGTGGTTGTTGGCGTGACAACTGTGGTCGGTGACGCAGTCGACGAGGTTGTGCTGTCAGTGGCACGCGGTTTCTGCACCACTCTCACCACAGGCGAAGAGAAACTCAATTCAGGAAAGACCACGCGTACCCCATCATCAGAAATGGTGAAGGTCGGAGTGACCTTCTGATCCACCGACTCCTTCGTGATCACCCCGTCGAGCGCGGCGCGCAAGGCTGTGTCGGTCTTTTCGATGCCCCAGGCGGTGAGGATGCCGTTGGGGAGGAACGTGGTGAAGCTCCCCTTGTGAAGTGTCTGGCCATCTTCCAAGAAGTGTGGCGCGGCGGTTTTCACCTGAATCGACTTGGCGCCGGTTGTCTGGTCGATTTCGACGCTCGGGTAATGGAAATACGTGGCGTTGGTGGACGCCCAAATGGGCCCGGGCGATTCACTGGCTGGGGGAAACACAAAAGTCTTCGACCGCGCATAGAACACAAGTGGGCTGCTGTCTGCGGTGTCGATGTCGCAGTAGGCACGGCGCATGTTGGGCAAACCGCACTTTCCGGCCCAAGCGGCATTCGACAGCGCCTCGTCGGTCGGGTCCAAGGTGAGGTGCTGCGATATCGATTCGAGTGCCACCTGCGCGGGCTTGCCTTCGACTGTCACGGTCAGGTTCTGGCCGGAGAAATCCGTGTCGATGGTGCCTTCTTCGGCGATGGCAAGGCTGTACTGCGGCAGACCCGTTGTCTTGTACTTCACCACCACCTTGATCACGTCGGTGGGGTCGACAACGGGGTCCAGATCGAGAAGTCCACGATCAGCCGCTTGGTCGACCGGACGATCCGACGGACCGAATGCACCGTCGCCGAGCACATTGCCCGTTGGCACGTGGAATGCATGGATGTTTGCCTCGTAGCCGGCAATCGAGACCGAGGGCGTGTGCGTCTTGTACGCCCCCACACTGATGGCGAACTGCAGAGCAGCAGGAGCGGCCTGACCGTTCACCGTGGCCGTGTAGCACCAGTTGGTCAACGACTGCGTACACGGCGCCAGAACTGCCTCGAACGCGTCGGGTTCCGAATTGACTTTGTGGCACGGTGCATTGTCAACGATTCCCTGGCCGTTTCGGGTACATACGACGAGTTCCTGTTCGTAGTACGGCGCCACCTCGGCGGCAGTCGAGGTTCGTTGCCAGGTCACGCCTTCGGTGACGAGGAACGCGAGTGTTGCAACGACACCCACCAACCAAATAGAGCGTGTGTTCGATTTCATCGATGTCCCCCGTCACGGTCGATCAATGGCGATCGAACTCAGTTCAAGTTACACCGCAAAAACACGCCCCTTTTCCACCACCGCCATGTCTCGAAACTGATCCGTCTCGAAACGAAAAGAACCCCCGGCCGAAGCCGGGGGTTCTTTCACAGAGAGATCTGTTGTTCTGCGCGAGTTCGGGATCTAGCCGAGCAGGATCTCGGAGAGAATCCACAACACCAGCCACAGGATGCCGCCGGTGATGAGCGCGTTCTTGTGGCTCTCGTAGGGCCACAGCAACTTGTTGGTTGCCGCGGTGCCGCCAAGAAGGCCAAGGGCGTTGATCTGAAGAAGAGCCGTGATTGCCATGGCGATGATGAAGAAGGTCCATGCGTTGCCGCTGGTGGCTCCCTGGAAGGCTCCGCTGTAGAAGTGGGCGGCACCGACCATGAAGAACAACATCGAGAACGAGAAGATGAAGTTCTGACGCGAGGCCAAGAGCGCACGGCGACCCGCACCTGCGGCGGCGGGATCTGCATCCTTTCCGGCCAGAACGTTGGCGGCATTGGCGAGAACGATCTTCTGGTTCTTCCAGATGACCATCCACACGTTGGCGGCCATGAGGATTCCGAGCACCATGCCGACGCTGATGGCGACGTTGTGCCCGATACCGAAGAGCGAATCCTTGGACATGAAGTCCTTGAAGTAGTTCTCAACCAGACCGGTGATCAAAAGACCCGTGACCAAGGTGGAGATGGCGGCCCAGCGGAACCACCACAGGGCGCGGCGGGCCACCTTGTCGATGGCGATGTTGCGGGCTTTGCCCTCGTCACCGAATGCGGCGAAAGCCGGCACCTGTACGAGGTTGAAGTAGTAGAGCAGACCGATCCAGCAGATGCCGGCCACGATGTGCAGCCAACGGAAGCCGAAGTTTCCGAGGTAATCGCGTGTGAGCAGTTCCATTGTGGGAGACCCCTTTATTCCAAAAGACAGTGGCGTCGAAGTGGACGCAATGGTGAAGGTACCACTCCGCTCCGAAGAGTTGAAGGATGCGACGGGTAGCGTGGGGGCGTCATGGCCCACGAATTCATTTATACGTGCTACAAACTCGGACGTTTTTACCCACCCGATCGCACAATCCTCGAAAACATCTCCCTTTCCTTCTATCCCGGGGCCAAAATCGGCGTCATCGGTTCCAACGGAAGCGGCAAGTCCAGCCTCCTGCGAATCATGGCCGGCAAGGACGACGGCTACTCCGGCGAGGCCCGCCTCACCCCCGGCTTCACCGTGGGACTCCTTGAGCAAGAACCACATCTCGACGAGTCAAAGGACGTTCTCGGCAATGTGATGGACGGCGTGGCTCCGATCCGCGACCTGCTCACCCGATACGACGAAGTGATGGCCATGTGGGGCGACCCCGATGCCGACTACGACAAGGTGGGTGCTCTTCAGGCGGATCTCGAAAACAAGATTGCCGCGGCCGATGCGTGGAGCCTCGACCGCAATGTGGAAATCGCCATGGACGCCCTGCGCTGCCCGCCCAACGATGCCGACGTCACCAAGTTGTCGGGCGGCGAGCGTCGCCGCGTGGCACTGTGCCGACTGCTGCTCAGCCGCCCCGATCTCTTGCTGCTCGACGAACCAACCAACCACCTCGACGCCGAGAGCGTTCTGTGGCTCGAGCGTTTCCTGCAGGAATATCCGGGCACCGTCGTTGCCATCACCCACGACCGCTACTTCCTCGACAACGTCGCCAAATGGATTCTGGAACTCGATCGTGGCCGTGGTTTCCCCTTCGAGGGCAACTACACCAGTTGGCTCGAGCAGAAGCAGGCACGCCTCGCACAAGAAGAGAAGTCGAACGAGGCACGTGCTCGCACGCTGCAGCGCGAACTCGAGTGGGTCAAGATGTCGCCCAAGGCTCGCCAGGCCAAGGGCAAGGCACGACTCTCTGCCTACGAGAAGCTGCACGCCGAAGCCGAGGCAGCAGAGCGCGGCCCGGATCGTCTGGAGATCGCCATTCCCGCCGGGCCCCGACTTGGCGACACCGTCATCGAGGTGAAGGATCTCTCCAAGGGATTCGGTGATCGTCTGCTCATCGACAACCTGTCGTTCTCGTTGCCTCCGGCAGGCATCGTGGGCATCGTGGGCCCGAACGGCGCCGGCAAGACAACCCTCTTTCGCATGTTGGCCGGACTCGAAGCACCCGACAACGGATCGGTCACTGTGGGTGACACCGTGCAGTTGAGCTATGTCGACCAGAACCGCGACGACCTCGATCCAAAGGCCACCGTGTACGAAGAAATCACCGGCGGTGTCGAACACATGAAGGTCGGCGGTCGTGAAGTTCACGGCCGCGCCTACGTGGCAAGTTTCAACTTCAAGGGAGCCGACCAGCAGAAGCTCGTTGGTGACCTGTCAGGAGGAGAGCGCAACCGCGTGCACTTGGCCAAGTTGTTGAAGCGTGGCGGCAACGTGCTGCTGCTCGACGAACCCACCAACGACCTCGACGTCGACACGTTGCGTGCACTCGAGACGTCACTCGAATCCTTCCCCGGGTGCGCCGTGGTGATCAGCCACGATCGCTGGTTCCTCGACCGCCTGGCCACCCACGTGTTGGCATTCGAGGGTGACAGCCAAGTGCGGTGGTTCGAAGGCAACTTCAGCGAATACGAATCCTGGCGACGCAAGGAAATGGGTGCCAGCGCCGACCAACCGCACCGCATCAAGTACAAGCCGATCAGTCGATGACCGCTGCCACCAGTGTCCGCGTACTGCGCTGGTTGTGTGCGGTGATCTTCGTCTGCGGCATCGCAGGCATCATCGTGTCGTCGATCAACGGCAACAACGCGGGTTGGGTGGTCTCGATCGGGCTCACCACCAGTTCGGCCGCAGTGATCTTGATCGTGGTCTCCACGGTGACCGCACGTCAGCGCATCCACGTGTTCGACGAGGTGGAAGCCGAACAACTCGAAGCACAGATCGCCGAACAGGTGCAACGCGGCGCATCCGAAGACGCGCTGCGTGACATTGTACGACGGGCCATCGATCTTGGACGGAAGACCGCATGAGCATCGACTCAGCGAGTGTCGACTTCTCCAACGATCACGTGCTTGCGGCGTATCTCGCCCACGAAGCAGGAGTACGTCTCAACACGCTCCGCGACAAGTTGTTCGCCGAAAACGCCTCGCCCTGGCATGTCATGGACACGGGCGATGCCACCGGACATCGCTACCTCATGGACGAGTTGGCACGTCATCGACCCAGCGACGCCGTGTTGTCCGAAGAGGGCGCCGACAATCCGGTGCGACTCAGCGCCAACCGCGTGTGGATCATCGACCCACTCGACGGCACCAACGAATACGGCGAGCGCGGTCGTTCAGATTGGGCCATTCACGTGGCACTGTGGGAAGAGGGCAATCTCGTCGCAGGCGCCGTTGCGCTCCCCGCACTCGACGCAACGCTCAGCACACACCCCGATTCACATCCCAAGCTCACTCCGCCTCCGCAACGGCGCACGCGTCTCATCACGTCGCGCAACCGTGCGCCCTACTCGGCAGTGCTGGTGGCCAACTCCATCGATTGCGATGCCGTACGTCTCGGTTCGGCAGGAGCCAAGGCCATGGCCGTGGTGATGGGCGAAGCCGACATCTACGTGCACGACGGCGGCCAGCACCAGTGGGATTCTGCTGCACCCGTTGCCGTTGCACGCGCCGCCGGCCTTCACACCAGTCGCATCGATGGCTCTCCACTCATCTACAACGAGCGCGACACGTGGCTTCCCGATCTGTTGATCTGCCGCCCCGAGTTGGCCGAACCGGTGTTGCAGGCACTCTGGGGGCCTGACGGCCGCCCTGCCTAGCAGACGCCGACAGTCACTCCCCCAAGATCATCGACGTGTGTTCGCCAAGTGCCGGCACAGGGCCGGGGCGTAGGGCGTAGTTGTCGAAGTCGACTGGGCTGTTGACTGCTTCGTAGGGAGCTTCGCCGTCGCGCGGCGACATCGAGACGAATCCTCCGGCGGCGCGAGCTTGGGGGTCGACGATCACGTCGACGATTGTGTTGATTGGCGCCCACCAGACGTCGTAGTGATCGAACAATGCGGTCCACTCTGCCAATGGGCGTTGTCCGAAGTGTCGATCCATGATCTCGATGAGCGCAACGTTGTTGTCGGCGCGCAATCGGGCCGACTGGAACTCGGGAATACGCAGTTCGTCGGAGTCGATGGCCGAAACGACACCCGGCCAGTGGCGATCCGCCTCGAGGCCGAGCAACCAGAAACCCTTGCCGTCGCCGGCGGTGTAACTGTTGACAAGTGGTGCGCGGTTGTTGGCGCGTGAACGGGTGCGCTCGCGCTTGCCGAAACGCAACTGGATGCCGATGTCCCAAGCGATGTTGTACATGCCATTGCGCAGCAGACTCGTGGACACGGTGCGTCCGTGCCCTGTGCGTTGCGTGTCGAACAACGCGGCACACACTCCGGCCGCCAGCGACATGCCGGTGACATGGTCGCCCTGCCCGCTGCGCAGACCAACGGGTTCTTCACCCGGCGGCACCATGGTGTGGGCCAAGCCTGATCGCGCCCAGTAACCGCCCACGTCGTAGCCGGGCCGGTGTGCATCGGGACCCTCGAGGCCGAAGCCGGAGATGATGCCGTAGACCAATCGAGGAAATTTCTGGCGCAACGCAATAGGGTCGAGACCCAGTCGCTGCAACGCCGCGTAACGGAGATTGGTGATGAACACGTCGGCCGTTGCAAGAAGCGACAGCATCTGCTCGGCGCCCGTGTCGGATCGCAGGTTGATGACGACGGACTTCTTGCCGCGGTTGTCCACCTCGAATGGCGGCACCGCAACTTGATCCTTCACTCCGAGTGCACCGAACACGGCACGCTGCGGATCACCTTCCGGTGGTTCGACCTTGATGACCTCGGCTCCCCAGTCGGCCATGATTCCGCCACAGGCGGGACCGGCAACCCAGACACCGAGTTCGATGACCCGAACCCCAGATAGGGGCCCGGGTCGTGGCTCAGAGGATTGTGACAGTGCCGAGGTCTCCATTGACCTCAATCATGGCACCATCCGGAATGCGTCGTGTCGCGTTGACCACGGACACCACACACGGGATGCCAAGTTCGCGGCTGACGATGATGGAGTGACTGTTGAGCGCACCCACGTCGACAACCACGCCGCCGGCGGGAATGAAGAGCGGTGTCCACGATGGGTCGGTGTTGGGGGCGATCAAGATGTCGCCGAACTCGAGAGCCGACGGATCAGACGGATCGAGGATGACGCGAGCGCGCCCCTGCACGATTCCCGAGCAACCGGCGTTGCCCTGCAACACGTCGCCGGTCTTGACCTTGTCCACCTTGACTTCGACACGCTTGGGCAGCTCTTCGATCTCTGGCACGTGCTTGTCGCCTTCGACGAAGTAGGGGGTTTCGAGTTCCCACAGATGACGCCACTGCTTCTCGCGATCGGCAAGTTTGTCGGTGAACGACTTGGGATCCGCAAGGAACGCATCGAGCTCTTCGTTCAGCAACATGAACACCTGCTTTTCGTGTGCCAGGGCACCCGTTGCGGCGTGGCGACGGCCGAGTTCGCGCATTGCAACGCGCGCCTCGTTCATGACGCGGATGCAGTTGGTCTTGCTGCGCTCACGCCACGCGTTGAAGAGTCGACCCGATGTTGCGGCGAGACCCACCATGGTGGTGGCTTCTTCGTTGCCCTTCACGCGCTCGAGCGCCTCGGCCAGTGCCTTTGCGGAATCGGCGACAACTTCGGCCGCTTTCTTTGCCGGGTCTCCGTCGGCGCCCACCTGACGCATTGCATCGATCATCGCCAGTGCGAGCTGTGGTTTGGTTTCCCACACATCGGAAAAGAGATCCCATTCATTCGGGCCACGCGAACCGAACTCGTAAAGGAAATCGTCGAAGCCCTGCTGGAACTCGGGTGAGTTCTGCGGCAGGCGCGACAACGCCCACATTGCGAAACTGGGTGCTGCGGAATCGACGTCGCCGGCTCCGGCGATGATTCGCACCATGAGGTCAGGAACAATCTGACCGAGCACCGTGGGGCCGGTTGCCGTGTTGGACGAGGTGAGAACGTGATCGTCGAACATTGCACGGTGCATGGGGATGAACTTGCGGGCGTACTCGACCAGTTCTTTGTCGGTGAGTTCGTCGAGCTTGGGGCGATGCGCACGAGCCTCTTTGGCAGTGCGCTTCGACTCTTCGAGGTGCGGCCACTCGGTCGAGGTGAGTGTCCAGTTGGCGCGATCGGCCAGCTGCTTGGCGGCTGTTTCGTTGGGATCGTCGGGATGGGCCACGTACGGCGGAGTGTCTGGGCGAGTACCGAAGAAAGCGAGGTCGATGGGTTCGGCACCCACGCCCATGCGCACACCCGACAGGCGCACCACGGAGGCGTTGACGTAGAAGTAGCCGTTGAAGAAACCACACACCGGGTTGAGGCCTTCGGAGTGCATCTCGTCGTGGAGCACCTGACCGTTGCGAATGTAACCATCGCGCCAGCCCTCCATGGTTCCGGGAACGAAAGCCAAACTGGCTCCGAGCGGGCTGATTGGCTCGGGAAGAACGTCGCTCGCGTTCGACCGTGTGTAGACGGGGAATCGCTTGCTGGCTTTGGTGTCGGTGATCCAACGAGTCATGGGGGGCTCCTTCTTGTTCGGCTTTCAGCGTAACCAGCGCGACGCATGTCACTCCATATCGATCACGATGAAACCGTCACCGAATAGGGGGGCGAAGAACGGGTGCGAGAAACCGCAAAGAGAATCGGTCTCCGTAGGGCATGACCGCCCGAACACCGTGCAGACTGATCGCGTGACTGACGCCGTGACCAAGCCCGATGACCTCTCGTGGGGAGCCTTTTCCGACTCAGCCCCGTGGATCGTGGACAGAAGTGCGCTGGCCTGGGCCAATGATGCCGTGATTCTGCGCCGTGAAGCCCGCAGCGAAGTACCCCGTCTCACCCAGCCCGGAAAGTTGCCCCCGGTTGGTCGCCTGCTGCGCGTGGTGACGGTTCTTGGCTGGGCCGTGGTGCCGTGGTTGGTGCGCAAGAAGCTGCGTCGGTTCGCCACCCCGGAAGCCGCACGCGCAGACATCTCTCTACGCCTGCGTCGTGCAGTGGAAACACTCGGGCCCACCTACATCAAACTGGGACAGATCATTTCAAGCGGCGAAGGTCTCTTCCCATCGGAACTGGTTGACGAGTTCAAACGTTGCCGTGATCAAGTTCCTGCCGAATCGTTCGACGTCGTGCAGATGACCATCGAGCAAGATCTCGGCGCACGATTGAACGACGTCTTTTTGCACATCGACCGCACACCACTGGCAGCCGCCTCGATCGCACAAGTGCACGCGGCAACGCTGGTCTCCGGAGAGCCGGTGGTCGTGAAAGTTCAGCGACCCAACATCGGCACACTCGTACGCAAGGACCTGCGCGTGATGTCGTGGCTCGCTCCGTTTTTGATTGGCCGTATCCCGATCGCCGCACTGGCCAACCCGCCCGCTCTGGTAGAGCTCTTCGCCGAAACCATCGTGGAAGAACTCGACTTCCGCATGGAGGCTTCGAACATGGTCGACGTGTCGGCCATGCTGCGCAGCCTCAACCAAGAGTGGTACGTGGTACCCCGCCCCCACCCGTCGTTGGTGACTCGGCGGATTCTGGTGATGGAACGCCTGAAGGGCTTCAATTTCGACGACGTCGAAGGCATGAAGGCCGCCGGCATCGACACCGAAAACATCATCCGCACCGGGATGATCGCCTTCATGGAAGGCGCGATGATCGAAGGCATCTTCCATGGCGACCTCCACGGCGGCAACCTTTTCGTGATGAGCGACGGCCGCACGGCGTTGCTCGATTTCGGCATTGTCGGACGTCTCAGCCAGCCCCGTCGCATTGCGTTTCTGCGGCTGATGCTGGGCGCCACCACCAACGATCTGAAGGGCCAGGTCGAGGCACTGCGCGATCTCGGTGCGCTGCCCACGGACATCGACGTGCAACAGGTGATCAAAGATCTGCGCCTGGATCAACCCACCATCGATCCCACCACTTTGTCGGGTGAGGAGTTGGTGAAAGAAGTACAACGCATCGTGAAGGCCTTGCTCGGTTACGGCGCAAGCATGCCGAAGGAACTGATGTTGTACGTGAAGAACATGGTGTTTCTCGACGGCGCCATCGCCCGCTTGGCACCCGACCTCGACATCCTCCAAGAAGTGGCCAGCATCTCGATGATCTTTGCCGAGCGTCACGGCGAGCGCATTGGCCGCGAACTGGGATTCAATCCCGACTCGTTTGAAGTCAACTTGGACAGCGTGAAGGCCAGTCTTGGCGTGGACTCCAGCGTGAACCGCCTGACCTACCGCGAACTGCAGCAACGTCGCGACTTGATCAACAAGCGCATGCGCGATCACATCAAGCGCTAGATCACCACGACGGGAGTGCCGATCTTGGCAAAGTCCCACAAGAACTCGGCGTCTTCCTTGGCCTGTCGCTGACAGCCGCCCGAGAGGCGCGTTCCCAACTCAGCCTCGGTTTGGTACACGGTGCCGTCGTTGCGATGAACGGGAATCTGATGGAAGCCGATGGCGCCGACATCGGTCTTCAACCAACGCACCATCTTTTCCAAGAATGCCTTGCCGTTCCAGGCTGTCGTCACTTCGGACTTGCTGTACACCTTGTGGGTTCCGGGTGTCTCGTTGTCGTACTTGCTGCCCGACACCAACCACGACCGGACAATCTGGCCGTCTTTGTCGACTGCCCACGCACGCTGACCCGCACGCTCGAAAACGATGCGGCGACCTTCTCCCGAATTTGCGGGTAGCGGCGGTGCATCGGCGCCCGCGGAGGCCACCGAGGACAACGGATAGCCCAACAGATCCTTGGCCCCTTCGGCAGGCGGAGGCGTGCGCACCACGTTCATGTTCTCATCGGGCCAGATGCCGAGGTTCAGCGCTGTCTCCCTGCCGATATTGCCGTCGACGTAGAGCCCCTTGTCCTCTTGCAACTCCAACACCGCACTGCGCGTAGGTCCGTCGAACACTCCGGTGGCCGGGCCGGCCATGTAGTCCTGCGTGATCAACGCTTCTTGCGCACAGGTCACATCGTTGCCCGAGTCGCCGGGACGCAGGGTCTTGGCCTTCAACACGCACTTCTTCCCCGTATCGGGATCGACTCCCACGAGATCGATGGATTGCGCCGCGGCTGGATCGGCCGGCAGGGTGGTTCCGACATCAGCACCGGGAACGGCCGTCGTGCTGGTTGCGTCGACTACAGCCGCGATCGTGGTGCTGGTGGTATCGACAACTGTTGTGGTGGCTTCGCCTGCGGAACTGGTGGGCCCCAGAGTGGTGACCAACTGAGTGTCGCCACTGCCGGCGCCAGACGCCGTGTTGTCATTGCTGGTGATGGCGCCAACGCCGATGTAGCCACCCCCGATCAGGAGGATCGCAACGAGGAGTGTGAGTTGTTGCTTCTTGGCGTCGGATCGCATGGGCGTTCTCTTTGTTGCGGGGGCTACCCCAATCTACCGAGCGGGCAAGACCCAATGCAGGACAGGACGTGCATAATGGTCGCCGTGAGATTGGTTGTTGCACGGTGCAGTGTCCGTTATGTGGGGCGACTCGAGTCCCGCTTGGACGAGGCACTGAGGCTGATCATGGTGAAGGCCGATGGCTGTGTCGCCATTCACGCCGACGGAGGCGCCTACAAACCCCTCAACTGGATGAACGCCCCCAACACGTTGGTCGAGGCCGAAGGTGAGTGGACCGTCAGCAACACCAAGGGCGAAACACTCACCATCACCCTGCACGAGATCTTGCTGGACACGCTCCATCATCTCGGCGACGATCCGGGCTTGGCCAAGGACGGCGTCGAGGCACACCTGCAAGAACTACTGGCCGCCATGCCCCACACCATCGAAGATGGCCTCACGTTGATTCGTCGCGAACACTTCACCGCCATCGGACCGGTCGACCTGCTGTGCCGCGATCGCAACGGCAACACCGTGGCGGTGGAGATCAAGCGACGCGGGGAAATCGACGGCGTGGAACAACTGGCTCGCTATCTCGAATACCTCGACAACGATTCGTCACTGCCCAAGGAAAACGGCTCGGTACGGGGCATCTTCGTGGCCCAGGTCATCAAACCCCAAGCCAAAACCCTTGCGGCAACGCGCGGTCTGTCGTGCGTGGAAATCGACTACGAAGCGCTGCGCGGCAACAAGCCCGACGAACTCACACTGTTTTGATGGGTGCGTGCAGACCACATTCGGTCTTGCCACTCCCCGACCAACGCCCCGCACGGGGATCTTCGCCCGGCAGCGTGGGACGCGTGCAAGGCCAGCATCCGATCGACGTGTAGCCGTGTGCACGCAAAGGATGGTCGGGCAACTCGTAGAGACTCTCGTACAACGACACGTCTTCGTTCGACAGCGCCGCCAACGGATTCACCTTGATGACACCGCGCAACTCGTCGCGCGAGATGATCGGCGTGTTAGCGCGCGTCGACGCATCGTCGCGACGCAAGCCGGTGATCCACACGTCTTTGTCACGCAGCGCATCTTCAAGAGGAACCACCTTGCGCGCCGCACAACACGCATCGGTGTCGGTGCGCCACACGTCGCGTTCGATTCGGGTTTCGTCACGCTTGTCGATGCGGGCATTGATGCCGAAACGCTCGCGCAGGTGCTCGGCGTACCAGAGCGTTTCGGCGAAGAGGTAGCCGGTGTCGAGCAGCACCACTTCGATACCCGGCACCGCCTGGGTCACCACATGCGCCAGAACGGCATCCTGAAAACTGGAGGTCACCAAAATGTTGGTGGGCACCTGCCCGCCGATACCCATGCGCTGCACCGCGCAGCGAACGATCTCCACAGGATGGGCGCCCTCGAGACGAGCCGACGCCTCGGCCAACTCGGCCACGGTGGGCATGGGTTGGGCGGTGGCGGGCGAGTTCACGGGGCGTACCCTACCAAAACCCGACTATTCCACTCAACTTTGTTGGGTATTAATACGCCTTACTTGTAACGGCACATGCCTTATTTGTAACGGCACATGCCTTGATCAATCACCAGGCGGTCGCCGACGGCTGTGGTGAACACGGCTTCGCCGGGGACGATCTCCCACATCGAGATGGTCAGGGCCTCTCCGGGGATCACCGGCGAGGCGAATCGGCCTTCGATGTGCGAGAAGCGCGCGGCATCGTTGCCACACAGGGATGCGAGAAGGGCCCTTCCCGTGAAGCCGTAGGTGCACAGTCCATGGAGAATCGGTCGGTCGAAGCCACCCATGGCGGCAAACGACGGATCGGAGTGAAGGGGGTTGCGGTCACCCGAGAGGCGATACACGAGTGCCTGGTCGGGAGATGTCTGGTAGGTCACAACGTGGTCGGCGTCGCGTGCCGGCGGAACGTTCTTGTCTCCCCCCGGTCCGCGGTCTCCACCCCATCCACCTTCGCCTCGGATGTACACCGACGATGCGAGTGTGAACATGGGCGAGCCGTCGGCCGCATTCGTGGTGACCGTTTCTGTGGCGACAACGGCTCCCTTGCCTTTGTCGTAGATGCCGGTGATGCGACCCTGACCCTTGATGGTGCCGCTCACGGGAATCGGTTGGTGCAACGTGACGGCCTGCTGGCCATGCACCAACATCGCCGGATTGAACGTGCCGATGTTGCGCGTGGGTGAACCCACGCCCCATCCCAGAACCACGGGAAACGTGGGGTACACCTGCTGGGCTACGTCTTTCGTGTTCTCGGTGGTGAACGCAAGGTCACCGGTTCCGGCGCCGATGCCCACCGCATAAAGCAGGGCGTCCTTGCTCGACCACGACACCTCGAAGGGATCTCCGGTGGTACCCACCGCATCAGGATTGATTGGCATGTCTTCTCCGTTCGCTGTTCAGTTCAGTTCGTATTTTCAGATCGTATTTTGCGGCCAGTGGCCGTCTTCGCCGTCCATACCGGCGTTGGCTCGAGCCGACTTCAACAGCTCGGCCACAACCGGGCCGAGTTGCGTTGGGTCGGCAATCGGCGCATGACGCGGACCGCGATGCCATCCTTCGGCCACCGCGAGAGTTTGTCCGCTTGCTTCGAACACGCGGCCGGTGACGCCCTTCGACTCTGCGGATGCCAGCCATGTGACAATCGGAGCAATCCACTTCGGCGAACGCATCTCTCGATCCTCTTCGGTTTCGGGTGCCGGGCCGAGACCTTCGGTCATGCGGGTGAGCGCCACCGGCGCAACCGCATTGGCGGTGACTCCGTAGCGCGCCAACTCAAGAGCCGCAATCACGGTGAACGAAGCGATGCCTGCTTTGGCCGCGCCGTAGTTGGTTTGTCCCGGGTTGCCGTAGATGCCCGACACCGACGTGGTGTTGATGATGCGGCCGTCGACAGGCTTTCCCGCCTTGTGCTGATCGCGCCAGTACTGCGCGGCGAAGTGCGACGGACCGAACGTGCCCTTCAGGTGCACCTGAATGACTGCGTCCCACTCGGCTTCGGTCATGTTGACCAAGGTGCGGTCGCGAAGGATTCCTGCGTTGTTGACCACGCCGTGCAGATCTCCGAACACGCTGACAGCGGTGCCGATCAGTGCCTCGGCACCCGCCCACGTGGAAATGTCGTCGCCATTGGCAACGGCCCGACCACCCATGGCTTCGATCTCGTTGACCACTTCTTGTGCCGGTGAAATGTCGCCACCCGTGCCGTCGATGCCGCCACCGAGGTCGTTCACCACCACGTTGGCCCCGTGACGCGCCAGGCTCAACGCATGCTCGCGACCAATGCCACGGCCGGCACCGGTGACCACAACGACTCGACCCTCACACAAAAGCGCCACGATTCCCCCGAATCACTCTGTTGCCCGCTGTCACAGGCAGATTCTCCGAGACGGATCATACGACCCCTTCGTCACCCTCCTAGCCTTGGCCCGTGCAGGTGGACCTTTTCGATGCGGTGATCGTTGGCGCGGGACCGGCGGGAACGGCCGCGGCCACCACGTTGGCTCGTGCCGGCAAATCCGTGGTGGTTGTCGACAAGGCCGTATTTCCCCGCGACAAATGCTGCGGCGACGGACTCACCACACTGGCGCTGCGCATGCTGGAGACGTTGAACTTCGACCCCGCAACGGTTGCCTCGTGGCAAACAGTCGACGGCGCCTGGTTGCGCTCACCCTCGGGTCGCGAAGTCAAGGTTCCCCTCCCCGACGGCCGCGGACAGTACGCCTCCATCGCCACCCGACTCGACCTCGACTCCGCCTTGGTCGATCACGCACGCGCCCACGGCGCCGAGATCCGCGAGAACTGGGTGTTCGACTCGCTTGCCACGGCCAACGGCGTGACCACACTTCGATCCGCGTCGGGTGAGAGCATCTCGGCACGACACGTCATCGCCGCCGACGGCATGTGGTCGCCCGTGCGCAAATCACTCGGACTGTCGCAGGACGGCTACCTCGGCGAATGGCACGCCTTTCGCCAGTACGCCGACAACATCACGGGCCCCGCCGGACACCGTCTCTATGTCTGGTTCGAAAAGGATCTCCTTCCCGGATACGCGTGGTCGTTTCCCTTGGCCGACGGTCGGGTGAACATCGGCTTCGGCGTGTTGCGCGACGGCAAGCGACGCACCAAAGACATGAAAGCGCTGTGGCAAGACCTTCTCCGTCGGCCCCACATCGTCGAGGCACTGGGAGACGGTTTCACCCTGATCGATCGGCACACGGCGTGGCCCATTCCCGCGGGCATCACCGATGCCACCTTGTCGCACGGGTCGGTCTTGTTCGTCGGCGATGCGGCACGCGCCACCGACACACTCACCGGCGAAGGCATCGGCCAGGCACTGCTCACAGGTGTCTGTGCCGCCGAATCAGTGATTGCCCACACAGGCAATGCCCCTGCCGCAGCCGTGCGCTACCGCAAAGACGTTCGTCACCATCTCTTTGCCGATCACCGCATGAGCCAAGTCCTTGGGAAGATGCTCAGCTCACGGGTCGTGGCCCGAGGCGCCATCCGCATCGTCGACCTGAACAACTGGACGCGACGGAACTTCGCACGTTGGATGTTCGAAGACGAGCCGCGTGCCGCTGTGCTCACGCCATCACGCTGGCACCGGGGCTTCCTCGACCAAGACGGGGCGTTCTAGGGGCGACCACCTCTCCGATTGCACGGGCCAACGCACTACGGTGGCGTGCATGCGCACACGTCTGACCGAACTGCTCGACATCGAACATCCCGTGATGCTCGCCGGTATGGGCGGAGTCTCGTACCACGAACTGGTTGCCGCCGTTTCCGAAGCGGGCGGCATCGGCACCTTCGGTGCATCCACCATGAAGACCCCCGAGTTGGTCGAGGAAATGGCACTCGTGCGCAAGGCCACTGCGAAGCCATTCGGTGTCGATCTGCTCACCGCGCTTCCCCAGCAGGTGGAAGAGGGAGTCCGCGCCGTGGTTGAAGGCGGAGCACGCATTTTCGTGGCCGGACTCGGCGTTCCGCGCGACGCCATCGACTACCTCCACAAGAACAACGTGCTGGTGGGCTCGATGTGCGGAAAGGTCCGCCACGCCGTGTCGGCGGTTGCCAGCGGATGCGACTTCGTCGTCGCTCAGGGAACCGAAGGCGGCGGACACACCGGCACCGTTGCCACCATGGCACTCATTCCCCAAGTTGTCGATGCCGTGGGCGACAAGGTTCCCGTTGTTGCCGCCGGCGGACTGTTCGATGGTCGCGGCTTGGCAGCTTCGCTGGCTCTCGGAGCCGACGGCGTGTGGGTGGGAACGCGTTTCATTGCTACACCCGAAGCGCGCGCAGTGCAGGGCTACAAGGAAGTGTTGCTCAACACCCTGGAAGACGGCACCGTGATCTCGCGTGGCTTCACCGGCAAGACATGTCGCGTGATTCGCAACGACTGGACCGCCTACTACGAAGAGCACCCCGAAGAACTTCAACCCTTCCCGCATCAGGCGATTCACGCAATGAAGGAAAACGCCAACCATCTCGGCGCACCCAGCGACACTGTGGTCGATGTGAAGCGAGAGTTCATGCCCGCCGGACAGGGTGTCGGTGCCATCAGATCGTTGATCCCAGCAGGTCAGATCGTTCGCGAGATCGTTGCCGACGCAGAAAAGTTCCTGCGCGGAACGCAGAAGTATTTCGCATGACCATTCTGCACGCGACAGTTTCGCGGTAAATCCTCGTGTGGAGAATGCTCCGGGAGAACCGGGACATCCGACTTCTCTTCGTCGCCCAGGTGGTGTCGTATCTGGGCGACTGGTTCACTTTCGTTGCCCTTGCCGGCATGGTGGAAGATGCCACGGGTTCGAAGTTCCTGGTGTCTCTCGTGATGGTGGCGTTCTCTTTGCCGTCGTTCCTTGCTTCGCCCATTGCCGGACCCGCCGCCGATCGGTACGACCGCAAGAACCTGCTGGTTGCGGTGTCCATGTTGCAAGCCGTGGCCGCGATCGGTCTCGTCGCCTCCGACGAAAGCCGGATCTGGATGGTCTTCGTGTGCCAGTCGGCCATCTCTGCTCTTGCTGCATTCATTCGACCAGCCAGCGAAGCCGCGCTGCCCAACTTGGCGCGCAACGAAGAAGAACTCGGAAAAGCGAACTCACTTTTGGGAGCCACCTGGGGCGTGATGTTGGCTGTCGGCGCGGGTCTCGGTGGCCTCTTTGCCCAGGCTTTCGGTCGCACCGCATCGTTCGTCGCCGACGCAGTCTCGTTCGTGATTGCCGGTGGACTTTTTTGGGCCATCAAAGCGCGGATGCAAGAAGAGCGAAAGGTCGATGCGGCACGAACGCGCATGAAACCCGTTGCCGACATGCGCGAGGCGGTCAACCTGGCTCGCCAAGACCGCGTGATTCTCGCGCTGGTCGCGTCGAAGACGACATTTGCCATTGGTGCAGGCATCGTGAGTCAGCTGGCAGTTCTGGCGTCCGACGTTTTCAAGGCCGGCGATTCGGGCCGTGGATTGTTGATCGGAGTTCGCGGAGTGGGCTCGGGCCTCGGGCCCCTGATTGCTTCGCGCCTGGTGAAGGGCGAGCTGCGGCGCGTGTTGCTGGTGTGCGGCGTAGCGGGTTTGTTGTTTTCCGTGTTCTACATGGGCGCCGCGGCAAGCCCCAACATCATCGTCGCGGCGGTGTTCGTGGCACTTGCACACTTCGGTGGCGGCGCGCAGTGGACACTGTCGTCGTACGGTCTGCAACTGCGATCCCCCGATGCAGTGCGCGGACGTGTCCTGGCGGGCGACTTCGCCATCGTCACGCTGATGCTGAGCATCACAAGTGCGGCATCGGGTCTGCTGGCAGATGCCATTGGCGTCCGCTTGACCATTGCGATCTTTGCAGGCGCCGCCGCGTGCGCGAGCACCGCATACCTGATTCTCACCGGGCCGATCAGACGGAGTCTGCACACGCCGTAGCGGCGTTGATGAGATTCTGTGCGCGCGTGTCGCCGGCAAGGTTGGCCGCCAACTTGTTCATCACGTATGCGAAAGACAACTCGCGGTCCGGATGAAGGAAAGCAACCGAGCCTCCGAACCCGGGGTGTCCGAAACTGCCCGGCCCCGCATACGGCGTGAAAGCACTGTGGTTCATGAAACCCATCGAGAACGACGTGGGCACGATCAAGCACTTGTCGGCTTCACCCGCCGGAGTCTGCAGTGCAGATGCGGCGACACGAGTGGTGTCGTCGAGCAACCGGACTCCGTTGATGGGGTGCTGCAATGACGCGTACATCGCGGCCAACGAGCGAGCGTTGGTGGCGGCATTGGCCGCGGGAACCTGTGCGCTCAGCACTTCTGGGCGATTGAACAGACCCTCGCCCGTCCACATTCCCGACAACGACAAGGCTTGTCCGCCGGGTGTGTCGGGACCCATGAAGCGCTCGAGGAGTTCGCGCATTTGCTTGGCCTCGGGAGTCTCGGGTTCGCTCGCCTCTTTGTCTTTGCCGCCACCTTGCGACAACAACGCAACGCGACCGTGCAACATGGGGGGCAGCCCGATGTGAAGTTCGGCATTGAGTGGCGCCGACATCTCTTCGGCAACGAATCTTCCGATGTCGCGCCCGTCGGTTCGCCGCAGCAGCTCTCCTGCCAACCAACCGAAAGTGAGTGCGTGGTACCCGTGAGTGGTTCCCGGTTCCCAGCGGGGCTTGGTGTCGGCCAGTGCGGCGGAAATCACCGCGTCGTCGAGGATCTCGTGCAGGGCCAGCGTCGCATCGATGGTGTACAAGCCCGCCTGGTGCGACAGCAACTGAGCCACCGTGATGTCGTGCTTGCCGTGTGCAGCAAACTCGGGCCAGTAGTGCGACACCGGCTCGGAGTAGTCGATCAATCCACGCTGCACACACATGGCCACTGCAGTGGCAGTGATGCCCTTGGTTGTGCTGAACACCACCTGCAAAGAGTCGTGGGAATACGCAACGTTCTTTTCTGCGTCGGACCAGCCGGCGACGAGGTCCACCACCAAACGACCTCGGTGGTAGACGGCTACGCCGCAACCCAGTTCTTTTCCGCCGTCGAAGTTGGCCCGAACGGCATCGGCGACCGCCTCCCAGCCGGACTCACATGGGCCGGAGAGAGGCAGCGCGTCGGTCATGTCAGATGCTGTCGACGATGTCGCGCAATGTCTCGATCTGCTTTGCGGCATCGGGGCCGACAGGGTTCACGCTGAGCACCGTGACGCCAGCTTCCTTGAAGGCAGCGACACGCTCGGCAACGAAGCTCTTCGGTCCGACCAAGTTGGTGAGTTCGAGCATTTCGGTGGGAACAGCTGCGGCGGCTTCGTCCTTCTTGCCGTCGAGGTAGAGATCCTGGATCAACTTGGCCTCGTCGGCGTAACCGTAGGCAGTGCAGATGTCGTTGTAGAAGTTCTTGCCACGTGCACCCATGCCACCGATGTAGAGCGCACTGTTGGGACGCACCATGTCGATGATCCGCGACTTCTTGTCGCCGGTGAGATCCTCGCCGATGGCAAGGAGTCCACCAGCGCTGATTTCCAGCGGCTTGAGGTTCGGCGAACGCTTGGCGAGGCCGGCCTTCAACTGCTTGCCCCACACCTTGTCGTACTTTTCGGGCACGAACATGATGGGCAACCATCCGTCGGCAACTTCAGCGGTTGCTTCGACGCTGAGACCCTTGAGGCTCGCCCACCAAATGGGGATGTCGGCGCGCAGCGGGTGGTTGATCAGCTTCAGTGGTTTGCCGAGGCCAGTGCCTTCGCCGGCAGGCAGGGGCGCACTGATTGTCTGGCCGCTGTACTGCAACGGTGCTTCGCGCTTCCACACCGTGCGACACACGTCGATGTATTCCTTGATGCGTTGCATCGGCTTTTCGTAGGGAACGCCGTGGAAGCCTTCGACCACCTGCGGTCCAGATGCTCCGAGGCCGAGGATGAATCGTCCGTCGCTGACGTAGTCACAACCGGCGGCAGTCATGGCCATGAGCGCGGCGGTACGGGAATACACATTGACGATGCCCGTTCCGATTTCGACCCGGTTGGTGATGGCGGCGAGGTAGCCCACCTGCGAAATGGCGTCGTAGCTGTAGGCCTCGGCAATCCACACCTGGTCCAGACCGGCTTTTTCCAGTTCGACAACACGCTGTGCGGCTTCTTTGAAACCACCGGCGTAGTTGATCATCATCGACAATTTCATTTCAGCCCCCATTGCTGCTTGCGTACTTCGGCGAACTCGTGTTTCCGCCCGTCACCCTATGGGCGATTCAGGCCCAGTGCCCAATTCAGATTCCCCGACCGAAAGCCCGCCAAGTCAAGGGTCACGTAACGGTAACCCAGTGCCTGCAGGGCTTCGACGGCCTCGGCATGACGCTCTGCAAAGACGGAAAAGACGTCGGGGTCCACCTCGATGCGCGCCGCATCCCCCTCGTGACGCACCCGCAGGTTGCCGGCAGGAACGAGGGCACGCAACGCGGCCTCGGCACGGTCGATGCGCGACAACAGCCCCACGGTGACCTGTGTTCCGTACGGCACCCGACTTGCCAGGCACGCAGCGGCGGGCTTGTCCCACGTACGCAGGTTCAGTGCGCGCGACGCCGACCGAATCTCCTCTTTGGTCAGACCGGCCTCGACAAGCGGAAACACTGCACCCTTCGCCGCCGCAGCTTGTTGGCCCGGGCGGTGATCACCGAGGTCATCGACGTTCACCCCAAGGACGATGGTGGCGTTGTTCTGCGCGGCAATCGGCAAGAGCGCATCCATCAGTTCGTCCTTGCAGTGGAAGCATCGATCGCCGGCGTTGGCGATGTACTCGGGGCGACTGGTCTCGTTGGTCACCACAGTTGTCCAACGCAGGCCCCACTCGTCGGCCAGCAGCCGGCAATCCTCGGCTTCGCTTTCGGCAAGAGACGCCGACACTGCGGTCACGCAGTGCACTCTTTCGGAGCCGAGCAGTCGCGTGGCGTAGGCCCCCAGGAACGCCGAGTCGGCGCCACCACTGAATGCCACCACGATGTCGCCCAATCCGGACAGAGATTCGTCGAGCAGGGGCAACCGCATGGTCCCATCGTGCCATTTCTTGCCATTCATGGGAAACTCTCGTCTCCATGTTCGATCGAGAGTTCCACGAGATTCGCGAAGGCCTTCATCTTCACTGCCTCGCTTGGGGTTCACCCGACTCGGATTTGTGCCCCTTCGTGTTGGTGCACGGGCTGGCCTCGAATGCCCGACTCTGGGACGGCGTGGCCCGTGAACTGGCCAACCTCGGTCACTACGTGATCGCAGTGGATCAACGCGGCCATGGACACAGCACCAAACCCGACGACGGGTTCGACATGGAAACGGTTGCCCACGATCTCGCCCTTCTCATCGAGGTGCTCGAACTCGATCGACCCGTGGTGGTGGGTCAGTCCTGGGGCGCCAACGTGGTGGTGGAACTCGCCGCCGGTCACCCGCATCTGGTCCGTGGCGTGTGTGCCGTCGACGGCGGCACCATCAGTCTGAAGAAGCACTACCCCGATTGGAACGACTGCGCCGACGCCCTGCGTCCGCCGCATCTGGTGGGCATGCCCGCCAAGCGCATGGAGGCCTTCATTCGCTCGGCACACCCCGACTGGCCCGAAGACGGCATTCAAGGTGCACTTGCGTGCATGGAAGTACGCAACGACGGCACCATCGCCCCGTGGCTCACGCTCGAGCGACACATGAAGGTCTTGCGTGGCCTGTGGGAACACGATCCATTTCGTCTCTTTCCGCACTTGCAGGTTCCCGCCATGTTCATGCCGGCACTCAACAACCACAACGCCGGATGGGCCGCCGACAAGAAAGAAGCGGTCGAGCGCGCCCTGCGCGAGACTCCGCAATCACACGTGGTGTGGTTCGAAGGGGCCGATCACGATCTTCACGCACAGCACCCACTGCGCGTGGCAAACGAACTCCATCAAGCAACGCACAACGGATTCTTTTCATGACTTCACCAGAACTCCCCCGCATTCTCACCATCATGGGTTCGGGCGAAACCGCCCCCACCATGGTCAAGACCCACCGCGAGTTGATCGGTCGCCTCGACTCGCCGAAGCCCGTACTTCTCGACACTCCGTACGGCTTCCAAGAGAACGCTCCGGAACTCGCATCGCGCGCCGTCGAGTACTTCAACGTCAGCATCAACACCACCATCACCCCCGCCGGTTTGGTGCGCATGGTCGGCGCCGACACCATCGAACTGCAACACGGACTCAATCTCTTGGCCGACGCCAACTACGTTTTTGCCGGCCCGGGTTCGCCCACCTATGCCTTGCGCCAGTGGAAGGGAACGCCCGTCCCCGAGTCTCTCCATGAAAAACTTCGCATCGGCGGCATCGTCACTTTCGCATCTGCCGCGGCGCTCACCATCGGTTCACGCACGGTTCCCGTGTACGAGATCTACAAGTGCGGCGAAGACCCGTACTGGCTCGAGGGACTCAACTTGTTGGGCGATCTGGGAATCCCCGCTGTGGTGATTCCCCATTACAACAACGCCGAGGGCGGCCACCACGACACGCGCTTCTGCTATCTCGGCGAAAAGCGCCTTCAGTTCCTGGAGACGCAACTCGAAGGCGCCGAGTACGTACTGGGCATCGACGAACACACCGGAATCGTCATCGATTTTGATGCGGGCCATGCAACGGTCGTGGGCAACGGCGTGGTCACATTGCGTGTCGACGGCCAGCCACGCACGTACCCCACCGGCGAGGTGTTGAGCCTTGCCGCGCTTCAGGACCCGCGCGCGGGCCACGGTGGCGCGCCCGCCGCCACGAAGGCCGAACCCAGTTCCACGCCAACTTCAACGCCCGCTTCCGCAACAGTTTCCGCACCAACGTCGTTGCGTTCTTCGGCGGAAATGCACAAGGCCACCTTCGACAGCGCAATGGAGTCGGGCGACGCCATCGCCGCCACACGCGCCGTGCTCGATCTCGAGGCCGACATCAAGATCTGGTCGGCCGACACACTCACCGGTACCGACAGCGACTTCGCTCGCGACACGCTTCGGGGCATGATCTTGAAACTCGGCGAAGCGGCCACATCGGGCCTGGCCGACCCGCGCGAGGCCGTGGCGCCTTACGTTGAAGCCATTCTGGAGATTCGCAAGATTGTTCGCGCCGAAAAGCGCTACGACCTGTCCGACATCATTCGTGATGCACTGGCCTCGGCCAAAGTGGAAGTCCGCGACACACCCGATGGCGTGGAGTGGGTCTTACAGGTGCCCTAGGGCCGCCACGCGACGACGACCCCGAACCCCGAGACCGAAATACACGGTGGTGAATCCTGCGGCGCCGACCAAGATGATCATTGCGCTGGCCGACGTGTCGGTGTGATATGCGAGATTCATCCCCACGAACGCCGCAGCAGCGCCGATCACGGGAGAGACCCACAGCATCCGCGCAAATCGATTGGTGAGCATGCGTGCCGTGGCCGCGGGAATCACCAGCAATGCCGAGATCAACAGCGTGCCGATCACGCGCATGGTGACCAGGATGGTGAGCGACAGCATCACCATCAACGCGGCCTCCATGACGGAAACACGAACACCGGTCACTTGGGCCACGTCGGGGTCGAAAGTGGAAAAAAGAAACCGTCGGTAGCCCACCACGATCACGCCGGTTGCAAGGATGCCCACCACAGCGACGGCAATGATGTCGGCTGTTTTGACACCGAGAACGCTGCCGAACAACACGGCTTCGATGCTGCGTTGCGCCTGTCCGTATCGGTTGAGCAACGCAAGACCCAGTGCGAACGACGCCGTGGTGACGACACCGATCGCCGCGTCGGCACCGATGATGCGGCGACGCGCGATGCGTCCGATGAGGACCCCCGACACAATGCCCCAGATGCCCGCACCGATGAAGTAGTTGAATCCCATCACTGCCGATGCAGCGGCACCACCGAACACTGCGTGCGACAAACCGTGGCCGATGTACGACATGCCGCGCAACACCACGAACACGCCGAGCAAGCCCGACAATGCCCCTGCCACCACGGCAACAAGGACGCCGTTGCGGAAGAACTCGAAGCCGTACGGTTCGGCGAGATCCAAGGCCCACACAGAAGTCAGCCCGCCTTGCCGCTGAACTTGCGCACGACTGCCTCGCTGGCGTGATCCAGAACCACGGGCATTCCCCCATGTTCGAGAACGTGCATCGGAGCCCCGTACAACCGCTCGAGCACGTCGGGCACCAATACCTCGCGTGGCGCACCGTCGGCGATGATTTCCTTGTTCAAGCAGATGAGACGCGGAAGGTGCGCCGCAAGCCCGTTGAGGTCGTGGGTGGTGAGCAGCACCGTCATTCCCTGCTCGTGCAGATCGGCCAGCAAGTGGAGAACCTCGTGCCGCGTGCGCACGTCGACGCCCGAGGTGGGCTCGTCGAGCACGAGAATGTCGGGCTGGTGGAAAAGTGCCCGCGCCACGAACACGCGCTGCTGTTGGCCGCCCGAAAGTTCGCGGATGTGACGGCCACTCAGACCTCCGAGACCGAGGCGCTCGAGAACCTCTTCGACCTCTTTGCGTTCAGCGGCGGAGATCCGCGGAAGCCACTTCTTCTGGTTGCGCGTCATCGCAATAACTTCGAGCACCGTGACGGGAAAGTTCCAGTCCACTGACTCCACTTGCGGCACGTATCCGAGGCGGGCCCCGTGCTGAAGCGTGATGTCACCGTGCACGGGTGTCACCGAGCCGAGAATCGCACGCAACAAAGTGGTCTTTCCGGAACCAGACGGGCCGACGACTCCGGCGAACTCGCCCCGCTTCAACGAAAATGTCACGTCGCTGACAACGACCGATTCTCCGTAGGCGCACGTGACGTGATGGCAGAACACCAGATCCTGAGCATCGGCCGGCTGGACGATCACTGCGGGTACACCGCCGAATCCTGGGCGACATCTGCAGTGTCGATGGCCTCGATGGCGGCGGCATCGCCGCCGAGAGCCTCGACCATCGTGACGAAGTTGAACTTCATGAGTCCCAACCACGAGTGCTCGGGATCGCCGGGCTCACCGGGCAGATCGTCGTCACGAAGATCGTCGATGTACACCGCACCGGTCTCCTTGCTGATCTGCTCGAGCACCGGCGACGGAAAGACCTCGCTGCCGAACACTGCCAGTACTTTTTCTGACTCGATCTGGGTGATGAGATCGGCAATTTCCTTCGGCGTGGGCTCGTCGAACGACGAAGGCTGAATGGCACCCACCACGGTCCAGTCGTAGTGCTTGGCGAAATAGGCATATGCGTCGTGGTAGGTGACGAGTTTGCGATTCTCCTTGGGCATGGTGTCGGTGGCGGTGACCATGGCGGCATCGAGTGCGTCGACTTTGGCGGCGAATGCATCGAAGTTGGCCGCATAGGCATCTGCGTTGGCGGGATCACGCTGCGTGAGTGCGTCGCGAACGATCTGTGCGTATTCCTTCACCATCGGCGGATTGGTCCACAGGTGCGGATTGGGCTTGCCACCCTCTTCGGGGAACGAGAAGTCGAAGATCCACTCGTCTTGCGGGAGAATCAACGTGCCGAGTTCGCAGATCTCGGCACCCTCACCGATGTTTGCTTCAGCCAAGTCCTTGGTGGGTTCTTCCAACACGAGTCCGTTGATGAACACGATGTCGGCGGTCTCGAGATCTGCAGCTGCGCTGGGGGGTGGCTCGAAGGTGTGCGAGTTGGTTCCCTCGGGCACCAATCCGCTGATCTCGGCGGTGGTTCCTCCAGCCACGTTGGCCACGATGCTGGTGATGGGCGCAACGGTGGTGACGATACGAATCGGCCGTCCGTCGATCACTGCGCCGCCACCACATTCACCGACGGCAACGCTGTCCGATGAGGAACTTGAATCTTGTGTGCTCTCTCCGCACGCCGCGAGACCCGCGACGAGAAAAGAAACTCCGACCAAAGAGGTCAGATTTCTGCGTGACTTCATTCAACTGACCGTAGCCCCGACGAGATCGAGTTGCTCCGCTGGGGTGACTAATTCACGTTGCGCGAACGGCCTTCCCAGAATGGAGCACGTAGATCTTTTTTCAAGACCTTGCCGCTGGGGTTGCGCGGCAACACGTCGATCCAATCGACACTGGTTGGACACTTGAACTTCGCCAGACGTTCCTTTGCGTAATCAATGATCTCTTGTTCGGTGACAACGGCACCGGGTGCACGCACCACCATGGCCTTCACTGTCTCTCCCCACTTCTCGTGGGGTACTCCGATCACGGCAACATCGGCAATGGCGGGGTGCGACATCAACACGTTTTCCACTTCCGCCGGATACACGTTCTCACCGCCGGACACGATCATGTCCTTCACGCGATCGTGAATGTAGAGATAGCCGTCGGCGTCGAGATACCCCGCGTCGCCGCTGCGGAACCAGCCACCGTCGACAATCGCTTCTGCTGTGGCTTCGGGCATCTTCCAATACCCCTTCATCACCTGTGGTGACTTCAGCCAGATCTCGCCCACCTCGCCCACCGGCATGTCGCGATGCGTTGCGCCATCGACAACGCGCACGGCCGCGCCGGGGCCCGGCAAGCCGCACGACCGCAGTCGATGTTTGTTCGGGCCGTCGGGGTCGTGATCAGCCGGCGGAAGATTGACAATGGCACCCGTGGTTTCGGTGAGACCGTAGGCCTGCCAGAAACGACAGCCGAACGTCTTCACCGACTTTGCCAACACCTCTTCGGAGATCGGGGATGCCCCGTAGACGAACACCTTGAGGCTCGAGAAGTTGTTCTTGTCGACATCTGGCACCGCCAACATGAACTGCAGCACCGCAGGCACCAAGAAAGCGTGTGTCACCTTGTACTGCGGGATCATCTTGACCACTGCCACCGGGTCGAGATCACGAACGATCAACGAGGTGCATCCTTCGTACATTCCGGCAGTTGCCCATCCACCGCCACCAATGTGGAAGAGCGGCATCGCCACCATGTTGATGGCGTCGGGACCCAACTCCCACATTTCCTTGGCAACAGGCAGAAGGGCAAAGAAGTTGTTGTTCGACAACATCACTCCCTTTGGGCGGCCGGTTGTGCCACTGGAATACAACTGGAAAGCAACGTCGTCGGCCGCGGACCCGACGCCGGGATCGACAGGATCGCCCGAGGCCACGAAATCGTCGTACGACAGTGTTCGCAAGGCACCCACCGGTGAACCGTCTCCGCCGATCACCACGATGATCGAGTCCTGACGAAGTTCGGCGGCAATGGCTTCGACAACCGGACGAAAATCGTTGTGAACGATGAACACACGCGACTCGGCATCGTTGACGATGTAGGCCACTTCCGGCGGAGCAAGGCGCCAGTTCACGTCGACTGCAACGGCATTCAACAGGCTGCATCCGAAGAACACTTCGAAGTGTTCGATCGAGTTCTTGTCGAGAAACGACACGCGTTCCTGCTCGCCCACGCCGGCGGAACGCAACGCCTGGGCCATGCGACACGAACGCTCGAGCAGTTGGCCCCACGACATCTGCCGTTCACCCTGAATCAGTGCAGTCTGGGCTGCCCTCTCGATCCCGTGAACACGAATGATTTCCCCTACGGTGTTGATCGATTTCCCCATGGCGCAAGACACTAGTTCCGTTCCCGAAGTTCTTCTCTTCGACCTCGACGACACCCTGATCGATTGGTGGGGATCCATTTCTCGTTGCCTCGAACAGTTCGCCGCCCCGGGCGTGCTGGAAGCATTGCAAGACCACGCCCGCGAGTCGTGTTGGCATCGCCACCATCAGTACGACTACGTGGTGCAACGTGACACGTGGAAGCTGCACGAGTTTCGCCACGAACACTGGCCCGTCGCCTTGCACTGGCTCGACGACGAACTGCGCGCAGACCACATGCACAAATTCGAAGAGACCCTGTGGGTGGATTTCTTTCCTGAAGTGGTGGCATCTCTCGAGACACTCCGGAAAAATCACCGTCTCGTGGTGCTGTCGAACAATCCCTACGTCGAACGCGAAGCACGCCGGTTGAACCTGCACACGTGGTTCGAATCGTGCATGTCCGCCGCATTCACCACACCCAAACCCCACCCCAATGCTTTTCTCGACGCCTGTTCCCAGATCGGGGTGCACCCGTCACGGGCTTGGTACGTGGGTGATTCGATCCGAGCCGACGTTCACGGCGCATCGAGCGCGGGCCTCACACCCGTATGGGTGGATCGATGGAACGATGAGTTTCACGACCGACCCGCACACGTGGTGCGGGTCGGATCGCTCGACGAGTTGGTGGAAGTACTCGCTACTTTCCGGTGAGACGTGCAACCACCGGTGCGAATGCATCGAGGTTGCCTTCGCTGATCGTGTAGTAGCTGATGCCGTACTTCTCGCGACGCTCTTGAATGGTGTCGCAGATCTGATCGACCGTGCCGATGTAGGCGTGCGGATGCTCTTGCATCTCCTCGACACTGATACCGAACATCTTTGCAAAGTTGGCATTCATGGCATCGGCATCGGGCGTGACGACGGTGAAGTACGCACCGATCTCGAACTCGAGATCGGTGATCTTCTTGCCCACTGATTCGGCTCCGGCCTTCACCCACGCGGCCTTCTGGGCCGTGAGTTCGGCCGTGCTGCTCTGCGCACCGGACGGTCCGATCTTTCCGCTGGAGTTGTCGAAGTTGAAGCTGACGATGTTGGCCTCGCGTCCGGCGATGGTGAGCACGCGCTTGCTGCCTCCACCGATCATGAACTGGATGCCGTTGGGGTTTGTGGGCTTCGGCAGTGCTTCGTAGTCGTGCAGATTCACGTACTTGCCGTCGAAGTGCACTTCACCGCCGGCAAACGCCACCTTGGCGGCCTTCACGTACTCCTCCATGCGGGTGACACGCTCGCCCGCAGGATCCATGGTGATGCCGAGAGCCTCGTACTCCGCGGCCAACCAGCCGGCACCCAGACCGAACTCGAGGCGACCGTTGGAGAAGAAGTCGAGCGTTGCCGCTTCCTTGATGAGCACCGCCGCAGGGCGGTAGTCGATGCAGAACACACGACAGCCGATCTTGATGGTGGACGTTGCCTCGGCGGCGACCGCCATGGCAGGCACCGCGGCAAGACCCTGCACCGGGTGGTTGCACTTCTGCAGTGCGGGTCCGGGCCCGAGCAAGTGATCGGCAAGGTGGAACGCGGAGTAACCGAGATCCTCTGCCTTCTTCACCTTGTCGCGCCAATCCTTGGGCGATTCGGCGTTGTAGGACTGCACACCAAAACGGAACGGCTTCATTGTCTCCCCCTCTTCGCGAGCTCCTGCTCGACACGAGTCTGTGTTGATCTGGATCAGAAACTAGTCGGCGTGACGTCACGCACTGGGCTCGTGGGGCAGGCCGAGGACCCGCTCGCCCACGATGTTGCGCTGCACATGGCCCGTACCGCCACCGATGGTGAGGGCCTGGGCAAAGAGAAAGGCGTAGTGCCACATTCCGCCCACCATGTCTTTGGGCACCAACAGCGCCTCGGCACCTGCCAGATCCCGCGCGAGGGCGGCCACGTGCTGGCCATGCTCGTCGGCCAGGATCTTGCGCACGCTGGCTTCGGGGCCGGGTTGCTCGCCTTTCAGCCTCGCCGTAAGGGTGCGCAGTCGAATGATCTCGAGGATCTGATGCTCGATCCACATCGCAACGACGCGCTGGCGCATCACTGGGTCCGCCACGCCACCTGATTCCTTCACTTGCTTCAACAGGTCTTCTGCAGTGGGTCCGTGTCCCCACAAGATGCCGCCGGTGGACAGCGAGACGCGTTCGTTTCCCAGCGTGACCTTGGCGAGTCGCCATCCGTCGTTCACCTCGCCCACCACCGCATCTACCGGCAAGCGCACGTCGGTGAGAAACACCTCGTTGAAGGTTTCGCCACCGGTCATTTCCTTGATCGGGCGGATCTCGATGCCGGGTGCGTCCATCGGACAGATGAAATAGGTGATCCCCTTGTGTTTCGACGCATCGGGATTCGTGCGGGCGAGCAAGATCCCGAACTGCGAATGTTGCGCACCGCTCGTCCACACCTTCTGGCCGTTCACCACCCATTCGTCGCCGTCGCGCACCGCGCGTGTCGTGAGACTGGCAAGATCGCTGCCGGCACCGGGCTCGCTGAAGAGCTGACACCAGATCTCCTCACCCGACAACAGCGCAAAGAGGTAACGGTCCTTCTGTGCCTGCGTACCCGCGTAGGCGATGGTGGGCCCCGCCCAACCGATACCAATGGCGTTCTGCGGTCGCTTCACTCCGGCCCGTGCCAGTTCGTCGTCGATGATGAGTTGATGAACAGGGTCGGCCGCAAGACCCCACGGAGCCGGCCAATGTGGTGCCACGTATCCCGCTTCGGCCAACTCTCGTGGTGCGGGCTGCGGATGGGCGGCCAACCACTCACGCACCGCAATACGCCGCGCGTCGGACTCGTCGGGAAGGAGATGTTCCATCTCCGAAGCGTAGTGTTGGACCTCGTGACCGAATCCACCCCCACCCCTTCCGTCTCTGCTGCCAACGCCACCACCTCCGACACGTCGTGGAACTTCGCCGACATGTGGGAGATGCACGCCGCACATTTTTCCGATGCTCCGGCACTGAAGCACGGAGACCGCGTGATCACTTGGGGGCAGATGAATGCGCGTGCCAACGGCATCGCCAACACCTTGTTGGCTGCAGGCGCGAAGCATCAAGACAAAGTGGCGCAGTACATGCACAACTGTCCGGAATATCTCGAATCAATGTTCGGTTTGTTCAAAGTGAGTCTCGTTCCGGTCAACACCAACTACCGCTACACAGAAGACGAACTGACTTATCTGTGGGACAACTCCGATGCGGTGGCCGTCATCTTCCATGCCACCTACACCGACCGCTGCAATGCGGTACGCCAGCGCGTTCCCAACGTGAAGACGTGGATCTGGGTCGATGACGGATCCTCGCCGTGCCCCGACTGGGCCGTTCCCTATGAAACAGCCGCCAACAGCAACCAGTCGCAGGCCGTGGCACCGTGGCCACGCTCGGGTGACGACATGTACTTCCTCTACACCGGCGGCACCACTGGCATGCCGAAGGGCGTGATGTGGCGTCAAGACGACATGATCGGCAGCCTCGATGCGCCGTCACGCAAGCCCCTGCCACCACAAAAAGACATGGCTGCGCTCGGAGAGCGAGTCAGCAAGCCGGGCCCCGTCAACATGCCGGCGGCACCACTCATGCACGGCACCGGCGCAATGAACGCAATGTGGAACCTGGCATTGGGCGGATGCGTGACCACCATGACCAGTCGCACCTTCGATGCACATGAACTGCTGAGCGTGGTCGAGTCTGCTCGCGTCAACTCCATCGCCATCGTGGGCGATGCTTTTGCCAAACCAATTCTGCGTGCACTCGACGAGAACCCCGGCAAGTACGACATCTCCTCGATCAAGTTCATCACATCGAGCGGTGTGATGTGGTCGGCGGAAACCAAAGCGGGTCTGTTGCGCCATCATCCAAAGATGCTGCTCATCGACAGCCTCGGTTCTTCCGAAGCAATCGGCATGGCATCGTCCACCACCAGCGCCGATGGATCCAGCAGCACCGCGACTTTCAAACTTGGGGCCAACACGCGCGTCATCACCGACGAGGGCCGCGACGTGGTGCCCGGCAGTGGCGAGCGCGGACGCGTGGCGATGCGCGGTCGCACCCCGATGGGCTACTACAAAGACGAAGCAAAATCAGCCACCACGTTCATCACCATCGACGGCATTCGCTACTCGATGCCCGGGGACTTTGCCGAAGTCGACGCCGACGGAACAGTACGACTGCTCGGTCGTGGCAGTCAGTGCATCAACACCGGGGGCGAAAAGGTGTACCCAGAGGAAGTGGAAGAAGTGTTGAAAACCCACCCCAGTGTTCTCGATGCCGCCGTGGTGGGAGTCCCCGACGAGCGCTTCGGCGAGGCCATCACGGCGCTGGTCGAACTGCGCGCCGGCGAAACGGTGGACACCGCTTCTTTGGTGGCCCACGTCCGCTCCACATTGGCACCCTACAAATCGCCGAAATCCGTGATTCCGGTCGACACCATCGGCCGCGCCCCCAACGGCAAGCTCGACTACAAGCGCCTCAAAGCAGAAGCCCTCGCTGCCTTGGGTTTGTAATCCCGAGTACCACTAGGGTTTCTCCGTTCGCAACACAGAAAAGCAGTCAAGAAAGAAGGCTCCCCCATGGCAGATCTCGGATACGACGGCAAGGTAGCAATCATCACCGGAGCCGGTGGAGGTTTGGGTCGTCAACACGCACTCCTCTTGGCCAAGCGCGGTGCGCTGGTCGTGGTCAACGACCTCGGTGGCAACATCGACGGCACCGGCGGCGACGCCTCGGCCGCACAGAAGGTGGTCGACGAGATCAAGGCTGCGGGTGGCGAAGCAGTTGCTGACCACAACTCGGTGGCAACACCCGAAGGTGGCGCCGCCATCGTGAAGACGGCCGTCGACACGTTCGGCAAGATCGACATTGTCATCAACAACGCGGGCATTCTGCGTGACAAGTCGTTCCACAACATGTCGCCCGACCTCATGAACCCCGTGTTCGACGTTCACCTGAAGGGCGCTTTCCACGTCACCCAGCCTGCATGGGTGATCATGCGCGAGCAGGGTTACGGACGCATTGTGTCCACGTCATCGGCCGCCGGCATCTTCGGCAACTTCGGTCAGACGAACTACGGCGCTGCAAAGATGGGCCTTGTCGGCTTCACCCGCGTGCTCGCTGTGGAAGGTGCCAAGTACAACATCAAGGCAAACGCGATTGCACCGCTGGCACTCACCCGCATGACGGAAGATCTCATGGGAAGCCTCGCCGACAAGCTCGACCCCAGCCAGGTGTCGCCCATCGTCGGTTGGCTGGCCCACGAAGATTGCCCCGTCACGGGTCAGATCTACAGCGTCGGTGGTGGCCGCGTGGCAAACGTCTTCATCGGCGAAACACAGGGCTACACCAAGCCTGCACACACGCTCGAAGACCTGCGCGACAACTGGGAAGCCGTGATGAGCCAGAAAGACTTCTTCGTCCCCCAGAACCTCGCCGACGAGACTGCAGCCTTCTTCAGCAAGTTGAAGTGAGGACACTGTCGTGATGGAAACCGTCGAGGCATTTCGGGCGCGTGCCAACGATTGGCTCTCAGCCAATGCCTCGACGGGACCGCGCGACTACGGAGCCATCTGCCCACCCGATCTCATCGAGAAGGGTCGTTCCTGGCAGATTCGCCTGAACGAAGCCGGCTACACCGGCATCCATTGGCCCGAAGAGTTCGGCGGTCGGGGCCTGACTTCGGCCCACACCGCCACGTGGATCGAACTGTGCGCACAACACGGAGTGCCGCCGGTGCTGAACATGGTTGGCCTTGTGCTGGCCGGCGGCTCGCTGTTGAAGTTCGGCACACCCGAACAACAGGCGACTCACTTGCGCCAGACACTCGCCGCCGAACACGTGTGGTGTCAGCTTTTCAGTGAACCGGGAGCAGGCAGCGATCTTGGTTCACTGTCCACCAAGGCCGAACGCGATGGCGAATCGTTCATTGTCAACGGTCAAAAGGTGTGGTGCAGCGGCGGTCGCTACAGCAACTGGGGCATCCTCATGGCCCGCACCAACTCCGATGCACCGAAACACGAGGGCATCTCGTTTTTCCTTTGCCCCATGGACACGCCGGGCATCGAGATTCGTCCACTGAAGCAGATGACCGGCGAGGCCGAATTCGACGAAGTGTTCTTCACCGATGTCGTGCTGCCCGCATCGTGCCTGCTCGGGCCGTTGCACGGTGGATGGGGTGTCGGCATGGCAGTCCTCACCAGCGAACGCGGCCACATCGGCGCCAGTGTGATCGGCCTGGAGCGTCGTCTCGAGTCGATGGCCAAGTTGGGGTCCACTCACGCGCTGAACGCACTGGAACGCGATCGTTTGACACAACTGCTGTCTCGCGGCCATGCCTTCAAGGCCATGGGCAAACGTCAGGGGCCCGAGGCCTCGACTGCCGCGTCGCTCATGAAACTTGGCATCACCGAGATGATGTTCGACACCGCCATGTTGCGCGGCGACCTCAGTGGCATGTCGTCGCTCATCGACGGCAGTGATGCGCTCGGCATGCTGGCCGCGCCGGGTGGACGCATTGCCGGCGGCACCAGCCAGGTGCAGCGCAACATCATCGGCGAGCGTCTCTTGGGTCTCCCCCGCGAACCCAAGCCCTCAGCAGGGCACTGAGATGGCCGCTTTCAGCACCACGATTCCGTCGACCGACGGAGTGCAACTCGCACTGCACCACCTCAGCGAAACCGAGCCCGGATCACTCCCGATTCTGTTGTTGTCTCATGCCACCGGCTTCCATGGCCATTGCTATCTTCCCGTCGCACGACACCTCGAGGGAATCTTCGACTGCTGGGCCCATGACCACCGCGGTTACGGCGATTCGTCGGCGCCCCCCGACTGGAAGGTGCGTTGGGAGGCCTACGGTGAAGACGCCCTGGCCGCAACGGAGCACCTCACGTCCCAGGTACGGCCGGGCCGTGTGTTGGCGGCGGGGCACTCCATGGGTGGCGCCACGCTCATCATGGCGGCCCTTCATCGCCCGGAACTTTTCAAGGGAATCGTCGCTTTCGAGCCGATCGTCTTTCCCCAAGCCGGATTCCGCCCCGACAACATGCCGCCGAATCCTCTGGTGGCCGCCACACGCAAGCGTCGTGCCACGTTCGGATCCCTCGACGAAGCATTCGACAACTTCGGGTCCAAACCACCGATGGCCGCCTTCCACCCCGATGCGCTGCGGGCATATGTGGACTTCGGCTTCACCACTAATGGCGACGGCACGGTGACACTGAAGTGCAACCCCGAACACGAAGCCCGCACCTACGAAACCGGCGGCGGTCACCAAACATGGAACGACCTCGCGGCACTCGAAGTTCCGGTGTGGGTGGTGGGCAGCCCCGAGCAAACCTTCCAACCCTCGGCCATTGCTCCCCAGGTTGCCCAACAACTGCGTCACGGTCACTACGAGATGTGGCCCGAGGTCTCCCACTTCGGACCCATGGAAGATCCCGAGCGCTTCGCGAAGTTCCTGGCGTCGGTTTCGGCCGTCGCGCAGTGAAGCACCCGACGATGAAGTTCACCTCGTTCACGCAGATGCTCGACGACAAGTGCGATGCATGGCTCGAGCCGGCACGACACAACTCATCGGTTCAACGGTTCTTCTCACTGCTCAGCCGTGCGGGCGAGTTCAGTCTCTTGTGGCACGGGATCGTCTGGGTGCGCGCCATCGGCAGCGCTGATCGTGCGCGCGAAGCAGTGATCTTTTCCGCGCTTCTCGGCGTGGAGAGCCTGATCGTGAATCAGGGTCTGAAGCGAATCTTCCGCCGCCAGCGCCCCACCACCGGTGGAGACGACCGTTTCAGCGTGCGCACGCCGGTGACGTCGTCGTTTCCGAGTGGACATGCATCCTCTGCCTTTTTCGCCGCCACGGTGCTCACACAGTTGACAATCGACTCATCGAGCGCCTGGCCCGCATGGGCGATTCTTTTCCACGGACTCGCCGTCTTGGTGGCTCTCAGTCGTGTCATGGTGCGCCTGCACCACCTTTCCGACATTGCCGGAGGAGCCATTGTGGGAGTTGTCCTTGGCTTGCTGGCGACGCCACTTGTAGTTTGACTTCATGCCCCGTTCTTTTGGTCTCACATGGGACTATCGCTGTCCGTACGGCCGTATTGCCCACGATCACGTGGTGACCGGTCTTCTCGGCGGCGCCGACTGGGATGTCACCTTTCTGCCCTTCAGCCTCGGCCAGCCTCACGTGGAGCCGGGCATGCCGCCCATCTGGGAAACACCGCACCTCGACTCGGGCATCTTCGCACTGCAGGTCGGTATCGCCGCCCGCGATGCCGACCCCGAGAAGTTTCTTCACTTCCATCACGCAGTGTTCAACTATCGACACACACGTGCCGGCAATCTGAAGAACCGCGAAGAGCTCGGGGCAATGCTCACGAACGCAGGCTTCGATGCCGATGCCATCTTCTCCGAAGTCGACTCCGGCAGGCCTCTGACCATCATCGGTGAAGAGCACTCGCGTTACGCCGAGAGCCACCAAGTGTGGGGCGTGCCCACTTTCGTCGTCGACGACAAGGCCGTGTTCGTTCGTCTGCTCGATCTTGCAAACGGAGACGCCCAGTTCGCCATCTCCACCATCAACCGAGTGCTCGACAACATCGACTGGCCGATTCTCAACGAGTTCAAGCACACGAGCGTGCCCCGATGACACACAGCACTACCGGAGCGTCCGGACCCCAGCGCATGTCGGATGCCGAAGGAATGATGTGGCGCCTCGAGAAGGACCCCTTTCTTTCGTCCACGTTCTCCAACATCTCCATCCTCGACAAGCCACTCGACTTTCCTCGCTTCGTTCGGCGCATCCAGCGCGCGTCCATCGTCTTTCCCCGCCTGAGGCAACGCGTGCAGCCCGCACCGGCCAATCTCGGCGCACCCTTCTGGCAGGTTGATCCGAACTTCGACATCAACAACCACGTGCGCCACATCGCCCTTCCCCAACCGGGAACCATGCGGCAACTGTGCGATCTTGCCACTCTGTTCACCGCAGATCCCTTCGACCGCGCCCGTTCACCGTGGCAGTTCCTGGTGATCGACGGCCTCGAAGGTGGCCGCGGTGCATTCATCTCGAAGATCCACCACACCATCACAGACGGCGAGGGTGGCGTGTTGCTGTCGATGCAGTTCCTCGATCTCGAACGCGACGCACCCGAGCCTCCCCCGCTGCCGGAACCGGACTTCTCCGACACCCATCCCGACGACGAAGCAGCCGACGTGTTGCGTGCTGCGCTGAACGATGCCCTGCGGATTCCCTTGTCATTCGTGAAGCAGATTCGCGACACGCTGAGCGAACCAACACAACTTCCCGCGGCAACCGCGGAGAACGCCGCCAACATTCGCTCATTGCTCAAGCAACTCGGCGACACCGATCCCGCCCGCAGTCCGCTGTGGACCGAGCGCTCGTTGCGCCGTCACCTCGAAACCCTCCGGGCTCCTTACGGCAGGTTGCGCGACGCGTCGAAAGAACTCGGCGGAACCCTCAACGCTGCGTTCGTGACTGCCGCTGCCGATGCGGCGGGCGAGTATCACCGTCGCCTCGGCGCTCCGGTCGAATCCCTGCGCACGTCGATGGCTGTCAGCACGCGCACCAACGACGAAGAGACCAATGCCTTCACACTGGTGAGGCTCTTGGTCCCCACCGGAGAAATGCCCATCGAAGAACGCTTTGCGGCGATCAACGAACTTGCCAAGTCGGTGAAGTCGGGCTCTGACGGCGCCTCGTTGCAGACCATCGCCGGAATCGGCGCGGCGGTACCCACCTCGGTTCTCACGCGTCTTGCGCGGGCCCAAAGCCAAACCGTGGACTTTGCCACTTCCAATGTGCGCGGAGCAGGTATTCCCCTTTTCGTTGCCGGCTCGCGTTTGGTGGGCAACTACCCCGTGGGTCCGCTGGCGGGGGTGGCATTCAACCTCACACTGCTCAGCCACGACGGCAACATGGACATGGGCCTGCACATCGATGCGGCGGCCATCAGCCAGCCGGGCCTCTTGAAGGAATGCATGGAGGAGTCTTTTGAAAACCTCATGCGACACGCACCGACTCCGACACCGTCGTCTGTTCCTGAACCGATGCCAATGCCACCACCCGAGGCGGTGGCAGTCACCAGCGCTAGCGGCTCGGCTACTCGGCCGCGATGGTGGCGGCGACGGGCTTCGCGGTCAACAACGACCTGACATCGAGCAACAAGTCGGCCACTTCGCCACTGGACACCAGTTCGCGACGCAACATTTCAGCCAACGCCTTGTCGATGACGGTGAGAGCCTCGCTGATCACTTCGTTTGCCATTTCTGCTTCACGGGTCTCAGTCACTGAGGTCTCCTTCACTCTCGCTTTGACCGACTTTACCCCCACCCACCCCCAAAAGCAGGACACAGATCGGGATTGCCCTACCATCAGGCACGCATGAACCTCGACTCCACTCACGTCGTTGTGACGGGCGCCGCAGGCGGTATCGGCCGCGCGCTTGCACGCCGCTTCCACGCCGCTGGCGCACACCTCACCATTTCCGATCTCGACACCGAAACCGACACCGCACGACTTGTTGCAGTGAGCCAAGAGTTGAACGCGAAACGTCCCGGTTCCGCAGTGGCATTGGCCACCGATATTTCTACCCGTGACGGCAATGCCGCGCTCATCACCTTTGCCCGCCAGAACTTCGGCGAGGTCGATCTGTTTTTCGCCAATGCGGGTGTGGGGATGGGCACCGATCTGGCCTCCACCACCGACCATGCGTGGGAAACCAGTTTCAACGTCAACGTCCACGCCCATCGCTGGGCAGCCGAAATGCTGATGCCCGAGTGGCTCGACCGTGGGCGAGGTTACTTCTGCTCTACGGCATCGGCCGCTGGCCTCCTTGCACAGATCGGCTCGGCACCGTATTCAGTCACCAAGCACGCCGCAGTTGCGTTCGCCGAGTGGCTGTCGATCACTTATCACGATCGCGGAATCCGGGTGAGTTGCCTGTGCCCTCAGGGTGTCAACACCAACATGCTCAACCCTCCCGACATGAGTGCCAACGCGGGCACCAACAAGTCTTTCGCCAGCGCAGGCGACGTGGTCAAGGCGGCGGGCGCCGTTCTCGAACCCGAAGACGTGGCCGAGGCAGTGCTGGCCGCCATCGAGTCCGAACAGTTCCTGATCCTGCCCCACCCTGAAGTGGCGACATACATGGGCACTCGCGCCACCCAACACGAACGCTGGTTGGGTGGCATGCGCAAACTGCAAGCCAGGGTTTTCGGTAGCTAAACCACCAGAAGTTGCACGTTCACCCTTTCTTTAGGGTGGACCCATGATCAAGAGCCCCCGCGCACTTCTCTCTGCCTGCCTCACCGTTCTCCTCAGCGGCGCCATTGCAATCGGCATGTTTCCCCCCAAGCCAGCCGCGGCCCAGCCGTTCGCATATCGCTCGGTGTCGGTGGGGTACCACCGCGTCTGCGCCGTGTCGGCGAGCAACCACGCATTGTGTTGGGGATGGAATCACGCCGGCAGTCTCGGCACCACGCAATCCGCATCGACATTGACATTTCCCTCTCTCGTCACCCCTCCCCCCAACGATGCATTCGTCCACATCGAAGTTGGGCACTACCTCATGTCGTGCGGACTCACCACCACCGCAAACATTCTCTGTTGGGGCGAAGGCGGAGGGCGTGGCCCCATCGCCTTTCCCGTCGGAGTCCAGCCGGTGTCGCTGTCAGTTGGCGCAACGCAAGGCTGCGCCATCGCCTCTGACAACAATCTCTACTGCTGGGGTGCGCCATCCGATTCCTCGGTCGGAGTTGGGCCCCGCGAACCCGGGCCCGCAAACATCGCTCTACGGGTTCCACTCCCCGCCGACGAAGTTGTACAACACGTCTCAGCAGGTGTCGGCTTCACGTGCGCCACAACCTCCCACGATGCCTATTGCTGGGGAACAAACGCCGAGGGCCAGCTGGGCATTGGCTACGCGATGTCCTCAGACACTCCCATGCGCGTGAACCTGCCCCATGGAGTCAGGCTCACCACAATCTCAACCGGTCTCGAGCGTGGGTGTGGAGTCGACACCAACGGTCAGGGTTGGTGTTGGGGTCGCAACTACATGGGTTCCCTTGGAGACGACACCTACGCAAACAGTCGCTCCCCTCGATCAGTTGCGGCACCATCAGGCACCACATTCCGCACCATCGAAACCGGCTGGTATCACACATGTGGCATCACCACCTCCAACACAGCGATGTGTTGGGGCGACAACGGTGATGGGCAGCTGGCCACAGGCAACACCTACGGCGGCAAGACGCTGCGCCCTGTTGCACTTCCTGCCGACACCGGCCTCTCCCAGGTCAGTACCGGACTTGCCGTCACCTGTTTCATCGACACAGCCGGCGCGTTGCGCTGTGCGGGGGTCAACTATTGGGGCAACCTCGGGCGCGGACACACCACACCATCCACAGCACTCGAGCCCATTGCCACCGTTGGCACACCCGGGTTTTCGTCCCCCCTCGTCAACAGCGTCACCACAAGCAGCGCCACCCTCACCACAACTGTCTTGTCGTTCGGAGCGGCCACCGATGCACACCTGGAATACGCCCTCGACGCCTCGTTCTCCACGCCCACACGACTCCCGGTGCCCGCGCAAGCCACCCGACGAGGTATCCCACCGTCACTCGCCGACCGACTTGTGTCGCTCACAGTCACAGACCTTCAACCCCGAACCACGTACTTTGCCCGCTTCGTCGGCGCAAATTCCTTTGGGGTTGGCAGGTCCGAGACCGTGTCGTTCACCACGCGGGGCGATTCGCCCGCGATCGGCGACATGACCGTGCACGGCATCACCGGTCAGTCGATCAACCTTGGCATCGAGATACACCCCCACGAACTCACCACAGACGTCTCTGTTCGGACCTCAACATCGCCCGACATGTCGAACCCCACCGTCGTCCCGGTCGGACAGTTCAATGGCGCAACCAACACGGCAGTTGGTGCCGTCATCGATTCACTCGATGCACAGACCACCTACTACCTCGTCATCGACGCACGCAATGCCCTCGGTGCCGTTTCCAGCAAGATCCTCACCGCCACCACCACGGGAGCTGCCCCAACAATCATTGGCTTCACCGCAACGAGTGGTCGACGTTCCGCCACAATCTCTGTCGACGTGTCCACCATGACCACGAAAGTCGCGGTACACATCGAATATCGCGCGGAAAATGGTCCCGCGCAGCACAGCCCGACGGCCCATCTCACCGCAGACGGCACAGCGACATTCAGCCTCGACAACCTCGACACTGCAACGACATATTCCTTTCGGGCGGTCGTTGCCAACAATCTCGGCAAAGCGCTCGGTAGCCCATCGAGTTTCCGCACGCGCGGCGGTGCACCAATCGTGTCGGGACTTCGCATCGCCGGGCTTCAACCCACCTCAGCCACCGTTTGGGGCACATTCGACAGCCACGAAGCCACGACTTTCGTCAAGGCTCTCGTTTCCACCAGCCCAACGTTCGACAGTTACCGCGAGCAGTACGTAGGGACAATCGACGACACCGACACCGCCACAATTCCTCTCCGCCTCCCAGACCTCACCACGCGCATCACGTACCACGTGAGATTCGTGGCCACCAATCTCTTTGGATCAACCACCACCGACACGCTCACCTTCACTACGCCACGTACCGTTGGTATTCACATCAACGACGCAGATCACGCCACCACGTCGCTCAAAGTCCTTGTTCACGTCGAAGCCCCCACCGGTGCGGTTGCCGTTGCATTGTCCAACTCCTCCACCTTCACAGAGCAACGGATCTTTTCCGTCCCTAGCCAACCCATCACGTGGCAACTCGACCAGCCTGCAACCGGCACTTCAACAAGTTCTGTCTACGCTCGTTTCCTGCGCCGCGACGGTTCGCTCTTGCTGGCCACAAACGACTCGATCAATGTCGCCGAGCCCGAGCCCGCGCCCGTCTCCCCATCCAACGTCGGCAACGCCATGTCGATCACCGGCGCCTCTCCCGTGATGCCCGCAAAATCATCGGTCACCACGCCGCCGAAGAAGCGCATTGCCACATCGACAAAGAGAGCGCCGTCCGGCAACCCAAAAAAGAAGCCCTCCAAGAAACGGGCAGGCATCCCGCAGAAGCGGCGCTAAACCACCAGGCCGGCCAGCAGCGCGTCGAGCGCCGCACGATCACCGAACATCTCCGCACCGCGTGCGAGCGCGTCGTCCACATTTGTGCGACGCCACAACACCTGCAGCAACAACTGCGCAGGCCCACGCAGGGCAACAGTGCCCTTGCCATGCTCACGTGTCACAACGACTTGCCCATCGACGGGGGTCAGCATCCATTCACCGTCGGTGTCGGTGCAGTGAAAGTGCACGCTGCCCTGCATCGACAACTTCTCCATGCTCATTCGGGGCAGAAAAACGTGCAACATCTCGTCGATACCGTCGGCACACAACACGGGGTCGGCCGGGGCCACTGCTCCACCTGCCGTCTCGGCATCGAATCGGTGCACCAATACCTCTTGCGCCTGACGTCGCTTCACCCACTGCGCAACATCGCCACCGGTGAACGTCCACACCGGCGTGTCGTCGGCCACGGCACCCAACATGGCTTCGAGCCGCGTGGCGCCCTTGCGAAACTGCGCAAGAAGTGCTTCGCCGTCCGCCCCTCGCTCGATGCGTGGCAGATCCTTCGGACTGGTGGCGTCCGGCGTGGTGAGCATGCCGTAGAACATGTTCTGCACTTTGACCATGTGGAACACCAGGTCAGCAACGGTCCATCCGGGACAGGCAACAACTTCTGCCGCAAGCCCCGAGCGTTCCGCAGCCTCCACGAAACGGCGATTCTCCTCGTTCAATGCACGGAGAAAATCACTTCCCGACAAGTCTGCGTATGACATGGCTCAGCCTCTTCGTGAGTCGACTACTTGAGAAGTGTCGCGAGCTCACGCCACCCGGCCAATGGAAGTTCCTTTTGGTCGTGCGGCAAGACCTGAACGCACACGTGGTCGGCCCCGGCATCGTGATGCTCCTTGATGCGCGCGGCAATGGTGTCGAGCGTGCCCCAGCACACGATTGCATCCACCAGACGATCCGACTGATTGGTGATGTCGTCTTGGGTGAAGCCGAGTCGCAACAAGTTGTTGGCGTAGTTCGGCAGACGCGTGTAGGTGCTCATGTACTTGCGTGCCGTCTCGCGGGCCTTGTCTCCATCGGTCTCGAACATCACCATCTGCTCGGGCGCCAGCAGCGGGCCCTTGCCCAGGATCTCACGTGCGGTTGCCGTGTGTTCGGGGGTGGTGAAGTACGGGTGTGCTCCGGCGGCGCGCTCGGCGGAGAGTTTCAGCATCTTCGGTCCGAGTGCGGCCAGCACGCGATACGTGGGGGTGGACGGCGCCGCGGCCATGAAGGGCACGCTGTCCATGGCATCGAGATACTCGATCATGGTGGAGTACGGCTTTTCGTACGGCGACTTGTGCAACTTGGTGACCATGTGACCGTGGCTGACGCCCATACCCAGAACGAATCGATCGGGGAATGCCTCGGTGAGTGTCTTTTGGCCGGCCTGCATCGACATGGCGGTGCGCGCCGCAATGCTGGCGATGCCGGTGGCCACCTTCAACTTCTTCGTGGCAGCCAACACCAAAGCCGAGCCGGCGAACGCTTCGCGGCCCACGGCTTCGGGCAACCACACCGTCTCGAAACCGAGCTCTTCGATCTCTTGTGCCGCCTCTTGCGACTTGGCCATGGGCTGGAGTTCGAGAGAAAAGGTCCACAGACCGATGCGGCCGAGTTGCGGGACGGGATGTGCATCGTTGCTCATGGCGGCGACACTACTTGCGCTCAACGCTCGTCGTTCAACCACATGTCGATGAGGCGCCGGGCAATGGAAATTCCCGGCGGAATCATGGGAATGGTGTCGCGCGTGTACCACTGCGCGTCGAGGATTTCCGCCGGATCGCACACAATGTCACCGTGAAGATACGTGGCGCGGAAACCCAGCATCAACGAATGAGGGAACGGCCAGGGCTGGCTGCGAACGTACGACACGGCACCCACCGTGACTCCCACCTCTTCGTAGGTTTCGCGAACTACCGCTTCTTCGAGGGTCTCACCCGGCTCCACGAAACCTGCGAGGCACGAATACATCGGCTGTTTCCACTGCACACCGCGTGCCAGCAATGCCTCTTGCTTCGGACCCGGCTCGCCGCGCGTGACAAGTGTGATGATGGCCGGCGCAAGCCGCGGGAAGGCCGTGAGACCGCACGCTGTGCAGCGCATTGCCCGTTCGTTGTTGGCCAGCTCGGTGCGCTCGCCACAACGTCCACAAAAACGGTGCGTGCGCGCCCAGTCAACCAGTTGCACCGCGCGTCCCGCCGCAAGCCAATCATGCTCGGGCGCGCGCCCGTGATAGGAGAAAAGGTCGATCGCCGCACCGTCGGCTGGGTCCAGGCCGTGGGGTACGTCGACTGCCCACACCGCGCAATCCCCCATCATCCCCACGAAATGCACATGCCAGTCGTTGCTGAACGGCTCGGTTGCCTCCCACACGGCACTGCCCACCACGTGGAAGTACCGGTGGCGTGCGGTGTGCGGAGCCGGCGTGATCGACGGGATCAGACGCACGGGTTCGTGGGGATTCGAATGATCAGAGCGGCCCA